>Ga0172380_10000051_pt1 | contig 248828 bp, 261 predicted proteins | sample Leawe162metaG_FD_119747 | JGI IMG/M metagenome (GOLD analysis project Ga0172380, IMG submission 119747) | Leachate microbial communities from a municipal landfill in Southern Ontario, Canada - Leachate well 162 metaG | ecosystem: Engineered > Solid waste > Landfill > Unclassified | place... | reverse complement strand
GCTATTCTTTTAAAGAAGGCCTGAGATTACTTACCGCGCCTGCCACATCGCACAACTCTCGCTAGGCGGCTGTCGCCCAAATTCCGATGAGTACATCGGAACTTCGCATAGCTCAGCGTTAAATGAAATTGGCGTTGACTTTTATAAGCATTTCTGCTAATTTAAGTCATCAGCTATCAAATAGTATATCTGTATTTCAATGGCCAACTTCACTTAACAAGTGATATGAGACTGCGAGGAATGATAAATTTATTTTTGTCTTTTGAAAATTGAATAAAAAATTAGAATTGGGCTCGTAAGAAAAAACCATAAACCGATGGAGGTGTGAAATGAAAAACTTAAGTTTCGCAGATATTTTAATTTGTATCATTGTAAGTGGCGTTATTTCAATTGAAATCATGACCATCGTTCTTTCCTGCACTAATGTTTCCCGCCTTGTGTCTCATGAAACATTGTCCAACATAATAATCACGCTGTATTTTGCGGCATATCTTCTTATCTTGCACATTCTCTCGCTATCGAGGTATTTTCGTAATAAAACCGCTTAATAAGCACCAATGGGGAGGCTATGTTGTAGCCTCCCCGCCCAATTCTAATTTTTTATTCTTAGTAAGTAGTGACAAAAATAAATTTATCATTTCTCTCCGTCCAAATTTTTATTTTTCTCTTCTCTATAACTTAAATTAAGGAAGAAAAATAAAAACTTCTCATATCACTAACGTTGTGGCGAAATGTCACGCGCTCCGCTTGTTCCATTTCACCACAACGAAATTATAAAAATTTATTTCTATGAGCATTAAAAAAGTGAGCCAAATTAAACCATCCTTAGCTATTTGTATCCCTACATGGAATAGAGGGGAACTTTTTAAAATTTGTTTTACTTCTTTACTTTCAAATCTCAAAGGATTAGACGCTACAATTTGGATAATGAATAACGGTAGTGACTCTAAAACTCGAAAGATAGTTGAAGGTTTAAAAAGTGATCAAGTCAGAATCAATAAAATATTTTTTCCTGAAAACATGGGGATACCTTATGTCGCAAATGTATTTGCCAAGGTTATTCAGGAGGATTGTGATTATGTGAATTACAAATCGCCACAATACGTTATGATTATGGATGCTGATGCTTATTTCAAGAAACCGGTCAAAGACTTGGTTGAACTTTGTTCTGAGCATTATCAAATTGGACTGATTAGTGGTCATGACTCTATAGAACACAAAGCGATTTCGGAAAAGAAAATCAAACTACACGGAAAAAATATTTTAATGAAAGAGAAGGATAACGAGAGGATGATAACAATGTTGATGAAGAAAGAAGAGTTTGTGCGATGTTATCCGTTTCCCCACTTCAGGAACAGAGACGTTGACTGGGAGCTGGCTCAATGGAATCCTAATTCAATGAAAAAACGAAATAGACGTATTTTTGTTGCTTGCGATTACGTCTTGCACCTCGGTATAGATACAAGCACATGGAATAAATCAAAAGAAATTCTTGCAACAGAACAAGAGGTGAAAGAAGTAAAACAAATTTTAAAAAGGAAATAAATTTTTATAACATCGTCTAACACTCGACATCTGTAAAGGCTACGCCACATTTCAATTCGCTTCGCTTTATTGAAACGTCGGATATCGAGAAACGTTAAGTGAAATTGCTCAATTTTAAATCTTTTGCTACAATATATTCATGACTACATTAACTATCAAAAATCAAATAGTCCCCATTTTAAAGCACCAAGGAGTTCTCAGGGCGTCTATTTTCGGCTCGTTCGCTAGAGGCGAAGAAACAAAGAAAAGTGATGTTGATATTCTCGTGAAACTTGACAAAAATAAGAGCCTTCTTGATCTCGTTGGGCTTAAAATTGAACTAGAAGATAAGCTCGGCAGAAATGTTGATGTGCTTACTTATGACGGAATCAACCATCGTCTCAAGGATATTATTTTAAAAGAGCACAAAATAATTTATGAAAAAGCCAAAAGATCCTAAAATACAATGCTATGCCCACAAAAAAACAAGACCAAGAATTTATCCGCCGTTGCATCGAGTTATCTGAAAAATCCCTTGAAAAAGGCGACGCTCCGTTCGGAGCGCTGATTGTCAGAGATGGAAAAATAATTGCGCAGGCGTCTAATAATGCGGCTGGAAAAATCTACGAACACGCGGAAGTGCTTGCTTTGGACAAGGCGCATAAGCACCTAAAAACATCCCACCTGAAAGATTGTACGCTTTATTCCAATTGCGAGCCCTGCCCGATGTGTTCTTTCATGGCTCGAGAATACAAAGTTAGCCGGGTCGTCTTCGCCTTACCCTCGCCTTTTATGGGCGGACACACTAAGTGGAATATTTTGGGCAATAAGAAACTTTCTCAATTTAAACCCTATTTCGATGCTCCCCCTGAAGTAATTTCAGGAATTTTAGAAAAGGAAGCCAAAAAAATTTTTAATAAAACTCCTCTTTGGATGTTTGGCAGTGAAATAAAACCGCCAAGCAAACTAACCTGATCAAATTATGTTTTCAATTTCATACCTTCGTCATTTTCGCTTCGGCGAATACGCCATCTTTGATTTTGGTGTGGCTTTTTTAGGCTTATTTTTGTTATCTCCCCTGCTCTCCTGGCTATTTCGCAAATTATTCAATTTAGAAATTCCCAAAAAAAATTGGGTCTTTTTGACACTACCGATCGGCATCGTGACACACCTTATTACCAGACCGATCACGCCACTGACCAAAAATTTTCTCGATCCGCATAGTCACTATCTTTTGAAAATTACAATTTTTATTTTATTGTTTTTGGGGCTGAGGAATATTAAAAAAGTAGCCAAAACTTAATTTGTCTACAATTTATTACCCTTGCCCTCACCTGTCACGTGCTCGTGACATCCCTGCCTACCGGCAGGCAGGCTCTCCCAAAGGGCGAGGAGGATTCACCTTATACTCCACTAACCTCACCAGTATTCTCGGTGATATTTTTTTTGTCTTTGAAAATTTTTCTGGTTAGGGATTTTTTGAAACTCACATATTCTTCCAGTTGTAAAGAGTGGCAAAGAATGAGGAAGATTAAAATCCCGATTGCTCCGGGGATAATGAGCTGGGCAAACACACCTAAAAAAGTATCCAGATCCACAAATCTAGCGACCACATATTTGAAAATTTGCACTCCGATACCGGAAAAAATTGCCGCCAAGGAGATCTGTCCGATTGATTTTATAATTTTTTTGTCCCCCAAATCATCAAATTTGGAACGCAGTGCGAAAAATAGCAGGAGCATCTGAACAAGACTGGTGAGAGAAAACGCCATCGCTAGCCCCTGGATGCCAAACCTGTCGATCAAAAGTAACACTGCCGTGATATTGATCAGCTCGCTGAAAATCGCGATGTAAAACGGTGTTTTGGTATTTTGAATAGCATAGAATGATCGGGTGAGTAGTGGAATGACACTTTGCGCGAAAAGACTGAGCGTGAAATATTTCAGACATTCAAATGTTTGCGTCGTATCATTCCAATCAAATTTTCCCGCACCAAGCGTCACGCGGACGATTTGTGCGCGCAAAAGTAGGATAAAAATACTCAGTGGCACGACAAAAAACATAATTTGACAAAATGTTTGGGCAAAAGTTTGGGCAAAATTTTTCCGATTGTCCGTCGCCCAAAAAGCCGAGAGGGTCGGGAAAGCAGCGATAGAAAAAGAGACGCCAAAAATTCCCAATGGCACACTTTGCAGATTTTGGGCAAAGTTAAAGATCGAGAGACTGCCGGCAGCAAGCGTCGAAGCAAAAATTGTGATGACAAAAAGATTGGCTTGTGAAACGGCAATTCCCATCGTCCGCGGAATCATTAGTTTTGCGATGTGGCGGATGTCCTTGTCATAAAAATATTTGCGAAAAGCCAAGTTGTGCCGAAAACCCAAATGCCTCGCCGCGGGATATTGGACTAACATATGCAATGACGCTCCAAGAACCACTCCCCAGGCTAGACCGATCGGACCCCATAATCTCACAAAAAAAACTACCCCCAAGATGATGCCAAGATTGTAGAAAATCGGCGCAAACGAATAGATCAGAAAGCGCTTGTAGGAAGTCAGAATTCCTCCGAAAATTCCGCTGATTCCCAGAAAAATAGGACTGAGAAACATTATCCGCGTGAACATGACGACTCGCGCCATCTTGTCCGCCGGAAAGCCTGGTGTGATCAGTTTCATCAGATAGGGCGCAAAAAGACAAAAAATCAATGACAGAAGAATCACGAAGGTTATGACCAGATTCATCACGCCGTTGGCCATTTCCCATGCCTCTTTGTCCTTTTTTTGACTGATCAGCGTTGTGAAAACCGGGATAAAAGCCGCACTCAATGCGCCAAGAATCAGAACATTATAGATCAGGTCAGGAATGCGAAAAGCAGCATAATAGACATCAAGCGTGTCGCCGGCTCCGAACGTCGAAGCCAAAAAGCGATCCCGGACAAGACCAAGAATCCGACTCGCTAGTCCCGCAATCGTAATCACAAAAGCGGCCGAAATTACCGAATGCGATGGCTCAGAGTTCAGTAATAATTTATTATTAAGAAATTTTCTTATCACAAAAATTTAGTGCTAGGGGTTACTTTTCTCAAATGCTACACCGACAAATCTATCTATTTTCAAATCACTATCTAACTCAAAACCTTTTTTATTTTCTTCCCCGGTGGAAAAATTCGTCATATTCTCACTAGGATATTTCCAAATTGTTTTATAAAAATCGGGGTAAATTATATCTGTGGAAAATTTACTACTCACACTGCCGGATTGTTTTTGCGCTAAAAGTGAATAAGTATCGGCTGGTTTCGTAGTTAAATTGGTATCTAATTTAAATGGCAAAATGTAGGAATATTTCATCGTAGCTGACTCCTGTGGACTGACATAGATCCAATTCGCAAAGACGGTCTTATCAGATTCATTATAAATCCGTGTTCCATTTTGCGGATCGATAATTGTTCCATCTTCTTCCATTTCCACCTGCGCATCATGCTTGAAGCCTAAGGCCTGATAATCAATCGGAGGAGAGTCAAATTCTTGAGTCTGGCCGGAAACACTGATCAATTTCGACCCCTTAGGTACGTAGACGCGCATATAGTCCGCATTGACCCTGTTCCACCAAACATATGGCGTATTACCTCCATTATGATGCCTGGTTATTGTCACAGTGTCAATAATTGACCCGTCAGTCTGGATTTCCGCCCTATGAGCGATTGTTTCATCAATTACCCCATCAGTTTTGTAGCCATTAATATTGGTATTAATCACGGAAAGATAATCTTTGTCCGTGTTCAAAACTTCTCCTGACCAGCCGTTATTTGAAAGCATTGTTTCGATGTTATAGTTTTTGGAATAAATCAATATGTGTTTTTCATTTAGACTCGCCAGAAGCACATCCATCGTTTTGGATATATCAGAAATATTTTTTGCATTGAAGATGCGATCAAGAATCTTTGGTGCCAGATCGGCCAGAATTTTTTTTGGCTGATTTTCTTCTTTATCATAGTTAATTTCCACTTCAGTCTGGATATTCTCCATAAAATTATCCTTGTCGATGGTCACGCCATAGTCAGACATTTCAATCGGTCCAGTAATTTCCAAAAGTCTTTGCATGACAGTCGGCGTCATCGTGATCACCCCATCCACTGTCGGTCCGCCAGTTTTTTCATAAAACCAACAGGCCTTCTCTGCTGACACTGGAAAATCGGGAAACCAATTGCTATCATGCAAGCTCCAGGCAGCGCTGATTTTTTGGATCGGCGCCGGTGGAATCACTTTCTCTCTCAACTGTCCATCTGGATTGAAAATTCCATCCACGAAAAAACTTCTCACATTGCCATCCGCTATATCCAAAACAGCATAGGTTCCTATAAACCCACCAGTGGCCCGCATCTCTTGATTATTTTGGAAGAGAAAGAGGTATTTACGCGGACCATTCCCACCCAAAACATCCGTCAAGACTTTTTCTTCTTCAGAAAAGCTAGAGACGAATTTATTGATTTCTGGTAATTTGTTTTTTAGATCAATAAATTGATTCCGCTGTTCAGCAGGAATATCTTCAAGGTTGATATTATCCAAATTACCCTGAAGATCATTCATGCGTATGGCAATCTCAGTCAGATTTTGATCCACGTTTTGAAAAATTTTCAAATATGCAATTGGTTCATCACTGCCGAGCGGATTTTTAATTTCATTTAGCGTTTTCAGAATGTCCGTTGCCAACACGCCGATGCGGGAAATATTTTTTCCCGCATCGGAGAGTTGTTCTCCAGAAGAAAGTTTAGAGAGATATGGGAAAAACTTGGACGATTCTACTAAGACATTTCCCAAACTATTAATGTCAGATTGGACAGTATTGAAACGATCGTAAGCATCATTGAATTTGAGAATCGCACTGTCAAAATTACGCTCTTTTATGCCCTCTTTCGCTTCATTTAGGCTGGCATAAGCGATCTTGCCATTTTCAATGGCCAAGTTCTTGACCCGCAAACTGCGATAAAAAAATCCGACGCCAAAAACGAGAAAAAAAACACACGCCGCCATAGCGACAAAAGAAAATACGGTCCGCTTTTTTGGCGGATTGTCTTTTTGATCGAAAGAGGCTTCCGGTTTAGATGCGAATAGGGCAAAAAAATTCTTGACCGAATTGGAGTGTGATTTATTTTTTCGCTTTTTCTGTTTTTTTGCTGCAAGCTTTGCTTGCTTTATTTTTTCGAGAGCCTTTTCTTTTTGTAGCAACTTCAGTTTTTGCTCTTCAATTTTTTGTTGTTTTTTTAGCTGAACTTGCAGTAAGGCATCTTGTCGCCTTTCCATCTCTGCTTGTCTTTCTGCTTGCTCACGCGCCAGAGCGAACTCAATCTTTTTTTCCAGACGAAGCTTTTTTTCTTCTGCCAATCTTTTTTCCAAAAGAGCCTTCTCGTTTTTCACTAGGACAATATGATCAGTATTAATGTTTTCAGAAACGCTGATGCTGGCAACTTTGTTTTTTAGCGAAGTCATCTTCTTTTCTTCATCGATGAATCGTCTAAATCTTCTTGCCTCGTCCTCACAGGGAGTCGTCTGGCGCACATCATAGAAAACTGCTGCCGATCTTAACTTTGACGGTTCCGTTTTTAATGATAGCCGTTCCAGTTTTAGGATACGAGTTGGTCGGTTTATTTTTTTCAAATCCAAATTACCATCTTTGTCAACCGGCTTGACATCAAACATTTTAGGGGAAATTCTATTTTTGGATTTCTTTGTGTGTTGCATTTTTATATCTTAATACTCTCATATATTCCCAAAGTCTCCTTGGCCATTCTTTTCCAGCTATACTTCCTGATCTGGGCATAGCCTGCCGCAATCATTTTTTTTCTCAAGATATTATCGGTTAGTATCGTATCGATTGCCTGCGCTATCTCCGTCTTATTTTTTCCGTTAAAATAATAGGCACTGTCCTCGAGAATTTCCTGCATGCAGGGATGATTGGATGAAATCACTGGCGTTCCCTTGGCCATCGCTTCAAGCGGGGGTAGTCCAAATCCTTCGTAGAGCGAAGGGAAAACATAAGCTTTGGCGTTATGTTGCAAGGTATCCAGTTCATAATCTGGGACGTGACCGGCAAAGATAATTTTTTGGATCTTCTCCGCAATGATCAGTTTTTTTAATCTCAGATAGAAATAATCCTCCTTCCCCACAAAGACCAGCCTAAGATCTGGATATTTCGTGGAAAGTGAAGAAAAAGCCCGGACTAAATTTTCTAAATTTTTATGCGGATAGGCATTCCCGACATAGATCAGGTATGGTTTTATTATACCATAATATTCCAAAATTTTATCATCTCTGTTAGGACTCAACATGCAGAAATCCTCACAGGCCTCATATGTAACTACCACCTTATCTTCCGCTATATTTTGGTAGTTTTCCAAAATATCTTTTTTGGTGAAATGAGAAACAGCAATAATCTTTTCTGAGCGTCTAACGGCCGAGTTTATAATCAGGCGATAAGCTAGAAATTTCAACCGATAGAACAGTGGATTGAGCGTGGTATTTTTGATCGTGGGGAAATGGATCAAGATCAGATCGTGAATTGTAACAATAAATTTCTTCCGATAAAAAATTGGCACATTGAAATGCGGAAAATGCACCAGGTCCAGCTTGTATCCCCTTAGCATCCATGGAAAAAAAAGTTGCTCGGCAAATGAATACCAATGATAATTTGCCAGAACTTTTTTGAATTGAGAATTTTTAGGTTGGTACTCATCATAATTTTCCTTTTTGAGAAAAACAAAATATTCATTGACTGGATCAATTTCCTCTAATTTTTCGATCAATTTTTGCGTATAACGCCCCAGCCCCTTGCCCACCGAGCCAAAAAAGCGCGCATCAATTCCAATCTTCATGAAATATTTATGAATTACCTGCCCGCATCGCTACGCGAAGCGTTGCAGGCGGGCAAGTTTGCAAATATAATAATAAATTTTTAACTTTTCGTACCTAACTTCTTTTTAGTTAACTTAATTTAATTATACCATTTTTAATCCAATAAAAAAACTAAGCAGAAAAAAGTTCTAGAGTTTTTTCGGCGGTCTTTTTCCAGGTGAATTCTTGGGCTTTTTTTATTCCCCTATTGATCAATTTTTCACGCAAGTCTTTGTTTTTCAGAATCTGCTTTATCGCCTCAAGAATCTCTTCCGGTTTGTGCGGATCGATTAATATTGCACTGTCCGCGCAAATTTCAGGAAGTGATGAATTATTAGCAGCAATCACGGGCACGCCACAACGCATTGCTTCCAGTGGAGGAAAACCAAAGCCTTCAAAGAATGATGTGTAGATAAACAGTGCGGAAAGATTATAAACGTAAGCCTTGTCCTCATCAGCGATAAAGCCAGGTAAAATTATCTTTTCTCTAAATTCAGACCGCTCAATTTCAGCAAAAATCTCTTCCCCTAGCCAACCAGGCGATCCCGCTAGGACTAGTTTATATTTCAAAATATCTTGGTCTTTCTCGGTGACGGCAGAGGCCTGGAGGCGATTAAAGGCTTTGATTATTCCGAGGATATTCTTCCTTGGTTCAATTGTACCTAGATAAAGGATGAATTTAAATGGTAAATGATATTTTTCCTTGACTTCGATCAGTTTTGTGTTATTGCGATCAAGCACGTAAAAATCTTTCTCAATCGCACTTAGGATGGCGCAAATTTTTTTTTGGTTAATTTTGTATAAACTGGCAATATCCGTCGCGGAAGAGTCTGAAACTGTAATTATTTTATCAGCACGCCGACAAATTTTTTGGGGATTGATAAACACATGCCACAGGCGTCTTTTCCAAGAAAAATATTCCGGATATCTTTCAAAAGAGAGATCATGCATGGTCACAATCATCCGAACGTTTTCGCTTACCGCTCCAAAAAAAATATTAGGGAAAAAGACCACGTCTGCTCCGCCAACTAGTTTATCAATCTTGGGCCAGTCCAAGTACCAAAACAAGAAGTTCAATAACTTATTGGGTAGATGGACCTTTTTTAGTTGAACATTGGGATATTTCAAAAACAAATCAAAATCAAAACCGGGCGCTTTCCATGCACTAAAAAACAAGATATATTCATTATTTTTGTCCAATTCAAACAGGTTTAAAAGAAGCCCTAGTGTATATTCTTCCACTCCAGTTCTCCTCCCTTCTGAAAGACAGCGCACATCGATGCAGATCGTTGCCATTACTTTTCGTTATTTTAAATAATGCCGGAACATGACTGCCCAAAAGGCCAAAAAAATCGACCCGCAAAAAATCGCCAACATGACGAGCGAGCTGGCTTCTTCGATCCGAATGACCGGATCACTTGATAATACCTCAAACCAGGTATTTTCATTTTGATCCTTGTTTAAATTTTGCACATTCTGGGAAACAATTTTTGCCACGGACGAAGCAATCTTATGAGAAATCTTTTCATCAGGGGCGGAAAAACTAACCGCAATAAGCTGGGAAGATAATTTGTCAGCAGAGATACTTTTGGTCAATCTTTTTAAGCTATAATCCGCTGTATTGATCCCCGCTTCGGTGTAAATATCTTCTTCCACGCGAGGACTTTTCAGCCATTCTACAACAGTCTCCGCAAATTTTTCATCCGCTTGCAGACGATAAAAGTCGTCATATTTATAATCCGGCGTATCCTGGACGCCGCTGCGGGTGACATTCAACGTCAGTGATGTTGCATAGGAAGCGGGACGCGAAATAAGATAACCAGAAACAATCGCAAAAAGAACAACAGCGGTTCCAATGAATACACGTAGATTATTCTTAATTATCTTGAAATATTCTTTTAGTTCCATATTGGTGCTTTTTAAGGATTAGACTTGGCTTGCTTTTCTAAATGTACTGCCAGTTCTTTTTCAATATAGTTTTTAATCTTTTCTTTAAAAATTTTCTTGTCAAATCTTAAGGCTTTCTCTCTGATATATTTTGGATCATAATCACTTTCTTTAAATTGTTTAACTGCCGAGATAATATCCTCAACTGTTTGATGTTCAAAAAATATTCCTGTGACTCCCTCTTCAATGTGCTCGGGAATATCTCCCCCGCGATACGCAATGATCGGGCGACCAGAAGCCATTGCCTCTATCGCTGCAATGCCAAAATCTTCCTCTTGAGGGAAAATAAATGCCTTACAGCAAGAAAAATATCTAAATAGCTCTTTTTCTGGCACTCTTCCTAAAAATTCAATATTCGGTCCGGCAATTTTCTTAAGCCGATTAACTTCCGGTCCCCGACCTAATATTTTCAAGGGCAACTTCAGTTCATTAAAAGCTTTAATCGCAATATCGAAACGCTTATAGGCCATAAACCGTCCGGCCATCAAGAAATAGTCTTCCGTTTTTTCGCTAACATAGAAATTGTCAAAAGTTATCGGCGGATTGATGACAATAGAATCTCTTTTGTAATATTTCTTGATCCTCCTGGAAATAAAATTAGAGTTGGCAATAATTTTATCCGGGCGATCGGCACTGATCCTGTCCCAAATGCGGATATAGTTCATGAAAAATGGAACAATCTTCTTAATAAAGTTAGGAAAATAAAAATCAGTCGTATATTTATGACAATCATCCCAAGCATAACGCATCGGCGTGTGCATATAGCAGATATGCAACGTTTGCGGACCGGTAATGATGCCTTTGGCATAACTGGACGAATCAGAAAGCACAATGTCGTAGTTTGAAAAATCAAATTGCTCAATCGCCGCTGGCATTAGGGGTGGAAAAATTCGATGCCTCGTAGGAGCAAAGGGAATTCGTTGCAAATAGGAAGTTTTTATATTCCTATCTTCAAACATACCATGCATCAGTTTTTTGTCGTAAATTATTGTATAGATCGGCGCATAGGGGAAAAGTTCGCAAAAACAATCCAGCACTTTTTCTGCACCTCCACACTGAACCAGATAATCATGGGCTAAAGCGATCCGCATCTTTTTCTTTTTTAGGGATTCTTAGAGATTTCTGCGCTTAGAAAATAGCACACCAACAGTTTTGAGGCAAATTATGACGTCTAGTAGCATCGACCAATTCTCGATGTAGTAGAGATCTAATTTATATTCATCTTCAAAATCCAGATCCGACCGGCCGGAAATCTGCGCCATCCCGGAAACACCGGGCTTGATTGTAAGCAAACGACGATGATATTCCATGTATTTTTCAATCTCTCTTTCCTGATGCGGTCGTGGCCCGACCAAGCTCATCGAACCAAAAAGCACATTGAACAGTTGAGGCAATTCATCGATGGAATAGCGCTCGATGAAACTTCCCACGCGCGTACGCCGTGGATCAGCTTTAATCTTGTAGAGCGGACCGCGCCGGACACTTTGTTTTTCAATCAGTTGTTTTTCAAATTCAATCGCCTTTCGGCCCTCCGGAGTGGTCGGATCCGTACAATAGTCACAGCGCATATAGCGAAATTTGTAGACCGGGAACTTCTTTCCATCTCCCCCAACCCGTTCGTTTTTGTAAATAATCGGGCCCTTGCTATCGAGCTTGATTGCAATTGCCGTCAAGAGCATAATCGGCGAAGTAACGATAATTCCCAAAATAGAAAAAATAATATCAAAAGTTCTTTTGATGATTCTTGCCCAACCGTCCAGCGGGGTATTTTTAATCTCAATCAGCGGTTGTCCATCAAGCATCCCAATTTCGAATTTGAAGGTTTGCAATCCGGTCGGGATATATTTATAGACGATATTATGGATAGTGCAATAGTCGATCAATTTTTCCTGTTCGTCATCCGTAATGGAAGATTCGCAAAGAATAATTTCATCAATGCCCCGGTCTTCTTTGACTTTCTTGATCACTTTGAGATGCGCCGTATCGATCTGATCAACAACTTGGTAACCAAGGTTTTTATTTTCTTTGATCGTTCGCAAAATGACATTCATCTTAGAATTTTTTCCGATCAAGAGCACTCTATGCACGCCAATCCCCCGGTTGCGCAAAAACCATTTCTGCACCAACTGAAGCAGGTAGCGCGCGATCACGACATAGGTCGTTGCCAAAAGCCAAGCGGCTAAAATAATAAAGCGAGAAGAAAACCACTCTCGTTTCAAAAATATTGCCACAATAATAATGACCAGCCCGATAGAAGTGGCGCCAAAAATTTTCAGCGCTTCTTTCCAAAATTTTCGCGTGACGCGGATATCATAGAGTCCTTCGAAGGCATAAATCAAGATGAATAAGGGCGCCACCATAAAAATAATCCGCAGATAGATGTCAAACGGAAAAGAATAGAGTAGGGGCTTGAGTTGGATGATGCTAGGGACGTTGCGGACGGAAAAAGCGGTAAGGGCTGCCAGGATGATCATTGCAAAATCGACCGGAACCTGGATGGCACTAAAAAATAATTCGGATTTTTTCATAGCTTGCGTTTAAATTAAATCAAACATTTATCAAAGTAAATCTGTAAGCCGGATTCTGTTAAAAGTAATAATTTATCTAGCTCCGACGTTGCCGTCGGAGTCAAGCGGCACTTCCCGTATCTAATTAAAATACAGGACACGGCCTTGCATCCAGGTAAGGATTTAGCCGTTTCAACCCTGAAATTACTTCCAGGACTCACCCCACCAAAGCGGGGTGCCTTTATTATTGCTAATAAAAGCGTCTCTGCTCGCACCTCGCGGATCACTCCGTATGGGGGTTACCCATTACCCTTCCCCTGACTTGACGTCAGGGATGAATGTCCGGACTTTCCTCCCCGACGCGAACGTCGGGGCTATTACTCAATTTACTTTGATAAATGGCCAATTTAAGCCAATATTTGTCAAAATGTACTACCACATCCTTTTATAATCTTAGCACAATCTGGCAAATTTGTAAACCATACAAAAAAGACGAGTCAAATGATGACCCGCCACCTTCGATGGATTTATCCTGAATAGAGCTCCCTAATCCAGATTCCCCAATAATTCTTTCTGAATTTTTAACTTCTCGCCATATTCTTTCAGTTTAGTTTTATTGATCGCCACTACCTCGGCAGGCGCGCTTTGGATAAAATTCTTGTTTTTCAAAAGCGCATCAGCTTTGGCGACTAAATTTTCCAAATTAGAAATCTCTTTCGTTAGTCGGGTTTTTTCTTTTTCTACGTCAATGAGATCTGCGATAGCCAAAGTCAACTTAATATTTTTCTCAGCAATCACTACGCCCTTGAAATTTCCTTTTGACATGACGTCAATTTTTATCCTGGCCAGTTTTTCCAAAACTTCTTTGTTTTCAATTTTCTTAGAATAGGCCTGGATTATTTTCCCCGGATCGATATGATAGTTAGTGCGGATATTCCTGAGCTTAGCTACTGCTTGTTGAAGAGTGCCAAAATTCTTTTGAGCATCCTTGTCTAAAAGTTTTTTGTCTGCTAATGGCCATTTCTCGACCATTAACAATGCGCCGCCTCCGCTGAAGCTATAGCGTGCCAAGGAATCCTGCCAAATTTTTTCTGTCACAAACGGCGCAAACGGATGAGATAACTTCAAAATCTTATCCAAAACATAACCCAATACCTTTGAATTTTTTTCCAACTTATTTATCTCGACATACCAATCAGCAAAATCATTCCAGATGAATTTTTCCAGCGTCTCTCCGGCTGATGAAAACTTATACTCATTTAGATTTTTAGTAATCTCTTCGATAGTTTCGTGGAGTTGAGCGACGACCCATCTGTCAGAAAGTGATTTCAGATCGCGCTTTGTTATTTTTTCTACCAAAGCAAATTTATTGTCCGCGTGGTCACAGTAACGATAAATATTCCACAGCTTAGTGACAAAATTTCGGTAACTGGCAATCTTTTCTTCCGACAGGCGCATATCATTCCCCGGCGTTGAACCGATAAGCAAGGATAGTCTCACTGCATCTGCCCCAAATTTTTCAACCATACTTAATGGATCGATGCCATTACCTTTCGATTTTGACATTTTTTTGCCAAATTGATCCAAGACCATCCCATGCAGATAAACATTTTCAAAGGGAATTTCATCCAGCGCAAAAAGCGTCATCATAATCATGCGCGAAACCCATAAAGTTAGAATATCATAGCCGGTTTCCAAAACTTGAGTCGGATGAAACTTCGCCAAATCCCCTGTTTTAATGATTTTATACGGCTTGCCCGCCGTAGTTTTAACGGAGGTGGGCCAGCCGAGAGTAGAAAATGACCACATTCCAGAAGAAAACCAAGTGTCAAAAGTGTCTGGATCTTTGACCCAACCTTTACCTTTCGGCGCTTTTTCACCAACAAATATTTCTTTTTCCTGCTCGCCCGCCGTAGCTTTAGCGAAGGAGGGTTCACTGTTTCTATACCAAACCGGAAATTCATGCCCAAACCAGATTTGGCGTGAGATACACCAATCATGGAGATTGCTCATCCAATCAAGATAGCGTTTAGTAAAGCGATGCGGATGAAATTTTATCTTGCCTTTTCTGGCTACCTCCAAAGCTTTTTCCTTCAATGATTTTCCCTTGAAGCGTTTGAGTTTTTTGTCCACCGCCAAAAACCACTGTTCGGACGGAATCGGCTCAATGGTTGTCCCGCAGCGATAACAAGTCGCCAGATTATGGACATAGCCTTCTTCAATGTGATCAATTAGTCCCATTTTTTCCATATCCGCTACGATGGCTTTCCGCGCTTCCAGCGTCGTCATTCCGGCATACTTTCCACAATTCGCCATCATCTTACCATCTTCATCAATGATCTGCTTTAGCGCAATATTGTGCTTTTGGGAAATGGCATAGTCTGTGAAATCATGCGCTGGAGTAACTTTAATTGCCCCGCTTCCGAATTTTGGGTCAACCGCTCGATCAGCTACTACGGTAATTTCAAATTCTCCCAGTACTCCAGGAATCATAAATTTCTTGCCGACCATATCCGCATAACGCTTATCTCCTGGATAAACCGCGACGGCCGTATCGCCCAGTTTTGTTTCTGGTCGTGAGGTCGCCAAAACAAACGGACCGTATTTCAACCAATACAGTTTTCCAATTTCTTCCTTATATTCCACCTCGTCATCCGCCAAAGTCGATTTGCAACGCGGACACCAATTGACAATTCTTTTTCCCCGATACACCAAACCTTCGTTGTGCATATCCAAAAACATCCGCGTCACCGCTTTTTGTCTTTGCTTGTCCAGCGTGAAAGCTTCGCGCGACCAATCAAAAGATCCGCCCATCTTGCGCGCTTGATTAAGGATTGTCGCTTGCGTTACGCGCAAAAATTTCCAAACTTCTTTCAAAAATTCTTCCCGACCCAAGTCGTGCCGCGTCAATCCTTGTTCTTTCAAAAGCTTCTTCTCTACTACATTTTGAGTGGCAATCGAAGCATGGTCAGTTCCGGGAAGATAGAGCGCGCGATATCCTTTCATGCGGTGGAAGCGGATGAGTAAATCTTCAATCGCAATAATCGACGCATGCCCCAGATGCAGCTTGTCGGTAATATTTGGCGGAGGCAGAATGATCGTGTAGGGCTTGGCATTTTTCGGCAACTTTAAATTATCCGGATTGAACTTTCCAGATTTTTCCCAAAGCGCATAAATCTTGTCTTCGTATTTTTGGGGTTCGTAGGTTTTTGGAATTTCTTTCATTGATGATATATATTAAAAAAGTTTTTTTATAAGTTTTGGAGCGAGCTTGGCTAAGCATCGCCCCAATAATAGCGTCAGGGATTAAATATAGCGTTGTGATGCCATCTTACGTAAATCAAGTATCCCTTTGGCCGGGACATTTGTCGCATATCTATATTCCCGACCACATCCTTGACAAACTGGAGGACCATAATAATACACGCCCCGAAGAACGCTGCTCACACTTTTTGCGACCTCTCCTCCACAATCCTTGCAGATATTGTCTGGAAGCGGCGTACCTTTTTCTATCATCTCATCAAAAATAGAAACCTCAAAAAGCATCTTACACCTCCTTCTCAAAAAGAACAGTTGTTATTTTTTTATTTTCTTATCTCTATTTTCAAATTTTTATCCAATATCAATACAATCTTCTCCATCACCCCATCTATCTCTGCACTTTCCAATGTGCGGTCTTTGGCGCTCATTTCAATCCGGATGGCCATACTGTTTTTGGCTTCGAAACGATCAAACAGTGAAACACTGTCAACTAATTCGCCACCGATTTTTTTGACCAAAGTTTCAATCTCGGCATATTTTACCCCTCTTGGAACAATCATTGAAATATCGCGTGAGACAACCGGAAATCTATTGATCGGTTTATATTCCTTCGGCCCGCCGACTTGCCCGCCGGAGTTCTGATGAAGGAGGGAGCCTTGGCGAAGGAGGCCCAGATTGATTTGGGCAATCGCCAATCGCTTGCTAATTTTATAGCTTGCAAGCACTGACTGACTGATTTCTCCGACATAACCGACAACTTTTCCATCCAAGCTTATCTCAGCCGTTCGATTAGAATTCATAAACGAAGCTGGTTTTGTACTTTCCAAAAACTCCAGCTCCAAATTAGAAGCTTCTATAGAGGCTTCTATGGAATCCTCTATTGCGCCTTTAAGATTATAGAAAGTTTCTGAGTTGCTGTCGTTTTCGAGCACTCTTGCCAAGATCAAATTGCGATCTTCTGTGGGCTCGTTATTTTTCAGCGCGTAGCATTTGCCGATTTCAAAAATGCCAAACTCAGAAAAATTCTTGAGATTCTCGCGGACATTTTTCAAAATATTTACTGCCAGTTCCGCGCGGACAAACTGCTGATCCGGATTCATCGGGTTAGCCAGTTGCAAATGCTCCTTTTCCGAGAGACCCGTTTTTTTGAGATCATCGGCGCCATAAAAAGAATAATTATACACCTCGTCAAATCCAAGTCCGGTTAAAATATCCTGTATCTTTCTTTCAAAAAAAACTTGTTCATTAATTTTGGCTGGTAGAACTTGCGCGATCATCGGCCGCGGAACGATTTTTTCATAACCCCAGATGCGTCCGATGTCTTCGATCAAATCTTCCGGCGTCCGCAAATCCAAACGATAGGTTGGAATAGTACATTCAAGTAGTTTCTTTTTCTGCGCTTTAATTCCAAGCAAACTCAAAATATTCAAAACATCTTTCTCTGGTACTTTCTCACCCAAAAGCCGATTGGCATATTCCAGATCCAATTTGACTGTCCATGATTTAACTCTCTTGGGATAAATATCAATAACTCCTTCCAGTTTGCCATCGGCAATATGTTCTAGAATATCGATGACCCGCACTATCGCTTTTTCCGCCAAGTTCGGATCAATATCTTTTTCAAATCGATAGGATGAATCCGTATTCAGCCCCAGCGCCGTTCTTGTCTTTCTAATATTCACCGCATCAAAACTAGCCGCTTCCAATACGATTGTCTTAGTATTTTCTGAAATTCCCGAATCCTTGCCACCCATGATTCCCGCCAATGCCAACGCATAATCGCCATTCGTGATCAATAAATTATTCTCGTTTAATTTAATCCCGCTATCATCCAGCAAAATCAAATCTTCATTCTTTTTTGCTCTACGTACAATAATATGAGCCTGTTCAGAGCTAAGCTCTCGGCTCCGAGAGCTTAGCTCTGTGATTTTTTCTAGGTCAAAAGCATGTAGTGGTTGCCCCAGCTCAAGCATGACATAATTCGTCGCATCAACAACATTGTTGATCGGTCGCAAACCGCAAACTTCCAATCTGTCTTTCAGCCATTTTGGCGATTCTTTGATAGTAATATTCTCCATTACTGCGCCGATATATCTTTTGCACAAAACCTTGTCCTTGATTTCCACTTTTAGTTTCTGGCTTTTTTTGACTGGCAAAATCAATTCGTCAAAAGAATAGTCGAACTTCTTTTTTTCCAAAATAGCCAACTCTCGTGCTACGCCGACATGACTCAAAATATCATGCGCGCGATCCGGCAGAACCTTGATTTCCAAAACACTATCACTATTCATTCCAAGATATTTCTGTGCCGGCTCGCCCACTTTTGCTTTTTTATCTAAAATCAAAATGCCTGCATGATCCTTACCTAGCCCTAATTCATCTTCCGCGCACAGCATCCCAAAAGATTTTACACCACGGATTTCTGCTTCTTTAATTTCAAAATCACCTGGTAATTTTGTGCCAACCGTTGCCACTGGGACTTTTTGACCAACAGCAATATTTGGCGCACCACAAACGATTTGTAATTTACCCACAGACGAGGCATGCCTCGTCTCTACGACTGCAATTTGCAATTTGTCGGCATTGGGATGTTTTGTGATTTTCAAAATTTCACCAACAACCACGCCATCCAAACTAGAATTATTTTTTTCCAAACCCTCAATCTCAAACGAATGCATCGTCAAAAGCTCCGCCGCTTTTTCGGGGGATAATTTCGTCTGAGATAATTCCTTGAGCCAATTAAAACTGTATTTCATAATTTAAAATTGCCTAACAAACCTCAAATCCCCACTGTGGAAATACCGCACATCATCTATTTTATATTTCATCATCGCTAAGCGTTCCAAGCCAAAGCCCCAAGCAAAACCAGTGTAGGCATTACGTTTATAGCCCACCGCTTCAAACACATTTTGGTTGATCATGCCAGCACCGCCCAGTTCCAGCCATTTGTTATATTTACAAGCCTTGCAACCGACACCACCGCAAACCGTGCAAGAAATATCAAATTCAAAGCTTGGTTCCGTGAAGGGAAAATAGCTCGGTCTCAAGCGCACTTTGATTTCACGCCCAAAAAATTGCGAGAAAAAATCCTCCGCTACTTGTTTTAAGTGTCCAACGTTGATATTTTCTCCCACAATTAACGCTTCAAATTGATAGAAAGTATTGTCATGTGTCGCGTCTGATCCGTCACGGCGGAAACACTTACCCGGGACAATAATTCGCAAGGGCGGTTTATGTTTTTCCATATACTTCGCTTGCACGGCTGAAGTCTGTGTACGCATTGCCAAATTCTCTTTGTTTTTTTTATTTTTCAACCAAAAAGTTTCTTGCATCTCACGGGCCGGATGATCAGCTGGCATATTCAAAGCATCAAAATTGTAGAATTCAGTTTCAATTTCCGGTCCATCGGCGATTTCAAATCCCATTCCGGTAAAAATATCTTCAATGTCACGGCGCACGAGTGAAATCGGGTTGAGATGTCCCACGCCTCTTTTTTTGCCCGGGATCGTTACATCAATTTTCTCTTTTTCTGCGCTTGCTCCGACATTGGACAAATCGGCCTTTTTTCCGTTGATGATGGCCATAATTTCCAACTTGGTTTTATTGGCCAATTCACCAATCTGCTTTTTCTCCTCCGGTGCCAAATTTTTCAGATTCTTAAGAAAACCAACAAATTCACTCTTGCGTCCCAAATATTTTTTTTCCAACTCAAAAAGCATGTCACTGTTTTTGACCTTCTCAGTTTCCTCCAAAACCTGCTTTTTCACCTCTTCAATTTTTGATTTCAACATAGTATTATTCTAGCCTTAAAGCCTAAAAAAGTCAAAATAATAGGGCGTTGATAAGATGCAACGCCCCAGTCCTGACTTCGCAGGGTTAAAGATCTTCATAAAAAAAGTCCTTTTTTGACGGTGACAAAAACGACACTGCTCCCGCCAATAAGATGCAGAAATCACCTATGGCGAATCCGTAAAAGCATTCACTTAAGGCTAATAGTAGAATAAGACTTCCCCTGTAAATACAGAGTCGCTTATTTGCTCGAAAATACAACGACAAGAATTTATTCATAGCCGCCCTCCTTTCATGAACGCACCCAAACAAGCAGCCAACCGATAAAGAGCAAGAAACTAATTCTGCCTCCTATTATGCAATCAGAGTTAAAGAACAAACGCCATATATACGAAATGGCAAAAAATATATCTCCAAAATTGCCTATATTCCCATCTTTTCCTTGGCCAGTCTATATTGCTCCTCAGAAATTTGTCCGCTTTTTCGCATCATTTCCATCGCAGAAAGCAACTTATCCTTATTCTCCGGTTTCAAAACTTCTTGCATCATTTTAGCTTTTTCCTGCGGACTCATCCGCTCCATCCTTTTCATCGCCAAACGTTGCAGCATATTCATCTTGGGAGAATCATCGTCTTTCTTTGCGTCATCCGTTTTTACCGAAGCAGTTTGCGCGACACCAGTATTTTGATCTTCGGTTTGCTGATCATTTTTTTTAAATGGATTCCACATATCTATTTATTATTAATTTGTAAGTTATAACTCGTCACAAGCAAGGCTGAAGCGATAAAAATTGACGAGTATGTTCCGAAAGTCACACCAACCAGAAGCGCCAAAGAAAAATACTTGATCGATTCTCCGCCAAAAATATAGATTGCGAGAAGTGTCACGATCACGGTAAGTGAAGTATTGATTGAACGCACCAATGTTTCGTTGAGACTACGATTGACAATTTCCGGGAATTTTTCTTTGCTCGAACTGCGTTGCAAATTTTCGCGTGTGCGATCATAGACCACAATTGTGTCATGGACAGAGAAACCAAGAATGGTGAGCAAGGCCGCCACAAACGGCACGCCTACCTCTACGCCCCAGAAATGCCCCAAGACCGAGAAAACTCCAATAGTTATGAGAACGTCATGAACAAGCGCAATCACCGCTCCTGCGCCATATTTCCAAGATGCGACGGGATGAGAAACGCGCCGGAACGCCCAAGCGACATAAGCCATGATGCCCACGACTGCCCAAAAAATTGCCATCAATGATTTGGTTTTTAGCTCACTGGAAACGGAGGCATTGGCATAATCTGTCCGCAAATTTTGCGAGTCAGGATATTTTTCCAAGAGCGTCGAGAGAACCGTCTGATTGATCTTATCATCCTCAGAGGCATACCGGATCAGCACGGAATTATTTCCCGTCGATTGCAAAGTAAGACTCTTGAGATTTAAATCCTTGAGCGTCTCTTCTAGTTCCTGATTAGCAGGAACCTGATTTTCAAATTTCACTTCCATCAAAGTTCCGCCGGTGAAATCGATGCCATATTTCAACCCCCAAGTGAACAGCGCCATAACACTAAGCACGGTAAGGGTGATGGAAAAAATATAGGCGTATTTGGTTTTGGAAATTATGTTGAGCATAGATTTTTTAATTTATATATCCCCTTCTCCATTAGGGAGAAGGTGGCCGAAGGCCGGATGAGGGAGGAGCCTTTTAACAATCAATCAACAATGTTTATATATAGCTTTTCTTATTTAATAGTGCCCTTTTCCCTCACCTGTCACGAGTACGTGACATCCTCTCCCTAAGGGCGAGGAGGATGTTTCGCAAAATTATATACTTTCCTTCTTAGCTCCCACCAACCACATCTTACTCTCGATCCATGGTCCAAGGATAAAACGCAGAATTGTTCTGGTAATCACCACAGCTGTAAACATCGAAGCCAGCACTCCAATGATGAGCGTCACAGCAAAGCCTTTAACAAACCCCGTTCCCATTTCCACCAGAATCAAGGCTGTGATGATCGATGACATATTGCCGTCCAAAATTGAAGTCCAGGCGCGCTTGAAACCTTCCTCAACTGCACTCAAAATATTGCGTCCTTTGCGCACTTCTTCTTTAGTCCGCTCAAAAATGAGAATGTTGGCGTCCACCGCCATTCCGATCGAAAGGACAAAGCCAGCAATTCCAGGAAGGGTGAGTGTGATTTGCCACGGCGTAAAGCCAGATAATTTAAAAATACTAATCATCAGCGCGGAATAAATGAGGAGTGCAAAAGAAGCAATCAACCCCAGGAAACGATAATAAACAAGCATAAAAATAATCACGAGCATTAGACCAATCAATCCCGCTTTCAGACTTTTTTCCAATGATACTTGTCCCAGTGTTGCTTCCACTGATTGCTGGCCTACCAATGTGATTGGTACCGGCAAAGCTCCCTCATTAAGCCTCTTGACCAATTCCTTAGCCGTTTCAACAGTATAGCTCCCAGTAACAACCGCTTCGCCGTTTAGAATTTCACTCTGCACGGTCGGCGCGGTAATTATCTCCCCGTCCAAAAAAATGGCGATCCGTTTTCCGATATCACGTTTAGTAATCTCCGCAAACAACTTCGTTCCCTCATCATCAAATTTCAAAGATACTTCTGGCTCGGAAAGTCCCTGGCTCTTAAATTGCACGCTAGCACTTTTGAGATTTTTTCCAGTTAGGCCTGTTGCCATCCAATCGGTCTGTGGCTGAGGCTGAGTTGTTTTCAGGATCAAAATATGCGCACTCTTGAACTCTTGATTATCTCCCTCACCTCTAATCTCAATCTTTTTGATGATATGCCAACCATATTGAGATTCGACAAGTTTCGGATAAATCTCTCCGTCCTTAAGGCTTGGGTCAAAAACGGCATTTTCATATTCTGACACAAAAGATCCTTTTTTCATAAAATCATAAACACCACCATTATCTTTCGATCCTGGATCTTGACTGTTATCTTTGGCAAGTTGCGCAAAATCCGCCCCAGCCAATGCTTTTTTCAAAATATCCTCCGCCTTGGCTTTCGCCTCCGCATTGGTTTTATCTAAAACATCTTGAGGTATTTGCTCCGGAGTAGTCTGGCTTTCTTCCTTGAACTCCAAAAATGGCGTTTCGCTGATCATTTTCTTGGCCTCATTAATGTCTTTCACTCCAGCCAACTCCACTACTAACCTCTGCTCTCCGCCAGATTTAGTTGTGTACACAACCGGCTCCGCCACGCCAAATGCATTGACGCGCCGTTCGATCACGTCCTGGACCGCCTGCATCGCATCTCCGACCTGAGAACTGTCAACTTGAGATGTGTCCGCCTTATATTCCAAATGGATTCCGCCCTGCAAGTCCAAGCCAAGATTGATTTTTGGCTTATTTAGGACATCAAAAAGCTTCGGTATTTTCGAAGCGGCCTGCGGATAAGCGATAAACCCAGCGACAACCGCCAGGACAATTACTAAGCTAAATTTCAATCTAAGTTTCTGTCTGTTATTCATAAATTCTATTCTACCTGAATCTGAGAGTTTGGCAATAGTCAAACTTTATATCCCCTTCGCCCTCCGGGAGAAGGTGGCCGTAGGCCGGATGAGGGTAAGGGCTTTTGATATATTTTCTACCCTTAGTTAAAAAAAATTATCATTGTTAACAACACCCTTGCCCTCACCTGTCACGTGCTCGTGACATCCCTGCCTACCGGCAGGCAGGCTCTCCCGAAGGGCGAGGAGGCATTAGCTATGGCTATCTACCAAAAACCGATTCGCTTTTTCCAGTACTTTTTTCGAATTCAAATTACTCACGCGATTATAAGCTTGTCCATATTCCATCCAAATATAATCGCGATGTTCGGGAGACAATGTGATTGCCGATTGATTCGTCTCGGCTAAATAGTAAAGCACTTTTTTGAAAATCCACCAACCGCGTCCGGCTTTCAATCGTTTTTCTTTTTCTTCTCTTTTTGCCACATAAAAATATTTTTCTTGTCCTAAAAAACCAGGAATGATTTTTAGTTCAGTGATACCCGTTTCTTCCTGCGCTTCTCGGCGCAAGGTCTTCTCATCAGTTTCATCCGCTTTATCCACCTTCCCTTTAATGAAACCCCAATGCCCGCCCAAATAACGCAAAAGCAAAAACTTAACTTTTTCGCCTTCCCGCCGATAAACAACCGCCCCGATTGATTTTTCAAAAGTTATGATTGTGTTCATTTTTTTGATAGTTTAACAAACTCTTTGATGCCACTTAAAGTGTCAACTGTATTTATTTCCTCATTAGAAAACCACTTAACCTCAGAAACTTTCTTATCTCCCGGAACTGGCGTTCCCTTTTTTAGCTTCGCTTTATAGCAGAAGACTAATACATGCTGACTATCGCCATCAGATCTTGGCCAGATTGTCGATTGGACACAAGGGATTAATCTCACAATTTCAATCTCGCATCCAATTTCCTCCATGCACTCTCTTTTGATCGCCTCTTCAGGCGACTCGCCATAATCAATTCTACCGCCAGGAAACTCCCACTTTCCATCCGCAGAAGGGATGAGCGGATCGACACGTCTTTGAAGTAAGATCTTCCCTTTGGCATTTCTGATAAGCGCAATAACCACGCTTAATTGTCGTTTACTTTCCATCAGCTCTTTTATTTAAAATTATCCACGATTTCTAAATTATGTTCCAAAATTCCTGGTGTTTTTTCGCGACTAAATAAAAATCTGCCCTGAAATTTTTTCCCTGCTAAAAACAGTGGGAGCCACATTCTGTCGTCCGGCCACATTTCGTCAAAGGGTATGCAATCAACGTCAAACCATTGCGGTTTCATCTCATCGGTTTCACTTGGCGCACCGCTGAAGTCTTCCGCATAAAAAATATGCACTTCGAGAATTTCCGAATTACCTTGAATTTCAAAATCCAAGACGCCTCTTTTTACCAGATTTTCAACCGTCACGCAAGATTCTTCTTGCATTTCTCTTTTCGCCGCCTGCTCGATCGTTTCACCCGCGTCCACTTTTCCTCCAAATCCGTTCCACTTGCTCGCGCCAAATCCATACTTTTTCCTTCCCAGAAGGATCTGATTATCTTTCCTCAACAAACAAAGTGTTAGGATTTTTTTGGACATCTTTTTATTTTTTAATCCACTTCTCTAATTTATCCAAAACATCAGAAAATCCCGGTAAAATTTTTAAGCGTTTTGTTTCTGATAATTTTATCCAACGATAATTCTTTGCTTCCCAGTCTAGTTTGATTTTATCCGTCACCACTTCCACTAAGATTGGGTGCACGATCCAAGTTTTTTTGTATTTCGGCGCATCCTGATGAAAAATTTCTCCCAGCTTGAAATCTAAAATGTTTCGACTCGCCATCCCCAACTCTTCTCTCAGCTCTTCTCGAATTTTCTGCTTTAAACTCTTTTGATCATCCAAAAATCCCGACACCCCATTCCAATATTCCGGATAAAAATTCAGTTCCTTGGTTCTTTGCACAATCAGAATTTTGTCCTGATATTTCAAAACACAATTGATCACCGGCGCCCACCGCGCATTCGTGAAATCAACTTGGCCAGGTTTTGGTTTGAATTTTTTAATTCTTTCGTTTTTCACGATTTTCTCCAGTTTATTTACCTGTTTATTTCTAAAGTCAGGCTGTAATCCTTAAAGCCCAAACTGTGATAAAATTTTATCGCCTTCTCGTTCTGGATTGAAGCATTAACAGAAATACAATCAGCCTTTTTCTCCTTGCACCAAACTAAAAATTCTTTCGCTAATTTTTTTCCAATTCCCTTGCTCCTAAATTTTTCATCAACAAACATATTGTCCAATTCCGCATATTTCAGGATTATTCTATATGTATAGGGCGAAGACTTGAAACTTCCACAAAGATAACCAATAATTTTTCCATTATCCGCAGCAATAATTGAAAAACCGTTTTTATCAGTAATATTCTTTTTAAAATATGTTCTTCCTATTTTTCCATAAGTCCACTTTAAATCTAGCTTTTTATCATATTCCTTACGTTCTTTTTCAAACAAGTCCAAATTTAATCTTAAAATATCTTCAAGATCTTTGATAGTTGCACGTCTGACTAAAATATCGCTTTTCATAAGCTATTTCCCACAACATTTTTTATACTTCTTCTAGTATAGAAAGTGTTGCAGGGGTTTTAGTGGCTGTAAAATTTGCCCGTGCGTCGATTCTCGACTGCTCGTCTGCGAGGATGCGCAACCGAATGATTCGATGTTTGTTTGTTGTGCTTTATCCCTCGTGGACGAGTAGGCGAACTGTGATTTTCAATGTTCCTATTGGTATATTACTATTTTGTCAGTTTCTTGTCAACTTTTTTGGAAGTGGATAACTTTTCATGATCTCTCACCGCTTCCCATACCCAGGTGTGACTCCTTTTGAAGCCATACAATTCCTTGAGCATTTTAGCGGCGGTGCGCGTATCAAAACCTTGCTTATACAGGCGCACCGCTTTTTCTTTCATCTCGTTTATTTGCTTTTTTTTGAATATTGATAGTGGCATATAAGTGTTAATATTATGTACTGCTATTATACGCCTCTGTCAACTTATGTCAAGTTGCGTATTGCGGATAAGGCACTTTTCCCTTGAACTGCTGGGCAAAATAATTTGCCTGTTGCTCAAGATTTTTGGCTGTGACCGATTCCTTATCTTTGTCTTGGTTCTGGACGAAAGTCATGAATCCTTGAAGAGCTTTGCCGAATCCTGGATCAGCTTGCTTTTCGACGAACCTATCTTTATTGTCCCCGAGAAACAGTCGCGCCCGCTCTTCTAATTCTTTGCCACGCATCATCGTGTATATGGTCGTGCTTTGTATTGAAGAGTGCCCGAGAATATTCATCACGTCCGATGTTGATCCGCCGCTTTTGATGATGTGATGGCCACGGTGATGTCGGAAGCTGTGGGCGTTCATGTAGGGCATTTCAGCTTTATTGCAATATTTTCTGAGCATCTCGCCCAATCCTTTGATGGAAAATCTTTGTCCATATTTCGAGCTGGTGGCCGATACGAAGAGCGCCTCCGGTTCGTCGAACTTCACTTTATTATCAAGGTGTTTTCTTTTCTCAAGCCAGCGCATCAGATGATCGTTAGTGGCCTTGGTCCAGAATATTTCCCGAAATGGCCGGCGCGATTTCGCCTTTTCCGTCCGAATGATGGCTCTCATTTCGGTAAGATCCAGATCATCCTTGTCGATTGAGCATATTTCTCCGTTGCGCGCACCTGTGTCCCATAGCATGCCGATAATCGCAAGGTTTCTGATATGGCGCGGATCGTTGGAATCTTTCGGAATAACCGAGATAAGCTGGTCGAATTGTTCGTCGCTTGCCACGCGCGGAAGTTTCATTACTTTGTCCGGAATCGGGATCAGTTCTTCGTCGATCACTTTGTACCCCTGCAGGCGATAAAATTCGAAGAACTTGCGGAGCGCCATGCACTTTCCGACAAAACTGTTTCTGTCCCAGCCGAGATCCGCCATACCATTTAAGTATTCCATCACGTTATTCAGCGTGATGTTTTCGATTTCGGGATTACGAAGAAATAGGCAGAAGTTTTTCAGCTCGCGGTCGTAACCTCGTACTGTTTCTTTTTTAACTTTGAATTGTCTCCAATTTGAAAATTGAATAATCGCTTCTTTTGTTAGCATATAACATAATGACTCTCTCGGGTGCGATTCACGATGAATTCGTGTAGCTTCCACGCGTTTTTTGTAAAATTTTAAATTCATAGTATCGCATCCTCAGCTCCAAGGCTGTTGCTTCTTTTTCGAGAAACAATGAGATGAGTATTTTTAAAATTAATGTGTTTGACGAAAGACTTTTCGACGATGTCTTCCGCTATGCCAAGCGAAACACTACTCCCCCGCGCCAAAGAAGTCAAACGCGATTGGCATTGCGCTGTTATCTTACAAAAAGAGTTATGCATTTTTAGTAAAAATTGTCAGAAGCAGGCTCAAGCGTGCCGAAATAAAAGTATTTTCAAATATCATTTGAAAAAATATTTTCAGGAGCAAGTTGGGTGCTTTATATTTATCTAAAATTGAAAACGACACAAAAAAGCCTAGTTTTGGCTAGGCTAATTTGAGTGTTTATTCGTATTTATTTTCCTGCAAATGGTTGCGTCGAGTCCCCTTTGTTGGAAAAATAAAAGGAAAATGCCATGCCGGCGAGAAGCAAGAATTGATCGCCTGAAATTTTCCCTAAAAAGAGTGCGCCAACTGTGGCCAGCGCCATCAGGATAAATACAATCTTACTCGCTGATTTCAAAACTTCCATATTCATTTTAGTGTTTGTTTTATTAGAGCTAGTCCTTCTTCGATTTTTTTTATTCCCTCCTCGACCTGAGAGGGATTTGTTTGTTGCTGGTTAGCTAGAGCGACCAGCTCATTCAGAATTTTTTTATCGTGCGACGGACAATCCGGTTTTTTTGAATATATCTGGTAGTGTCCGATGATGTGATCTCGATCAATTGGAATTTGCCAATGCTGGCAAATTTCCCGTATCAATGAAGCGCTCGCCTGTTTCATTGCATCAGTCCAAACATCTTCAGGCTTGCCTTCATGTTCTATGCCGATCGTGTAAAGATTAGGATTGACATTGGATTTCACAAGCTTCGCACTGGGCGCATCCACTCGTCCGGCATGCCAGGCGGAGTCTTCTTCTTTCACGTATTGATGAACTTCTCCGTTCTTTCCGATTCCATAATGCGCACTTACCTGCGAAGCGGGATTAGCAAACCACGAATCGGTGCCAGACAATGTGCCATCCATGATGTGAATGACAATAATTTCCGGCTTATAGCCTTTTCGCCCGGTCCAGAAATTCGGTGATCCCTTCCAAATTTTTTGAATAATATTCATATTTTTTGTTATTATTTATTAATGGTAATTAGTAGATTAAGTAGAGCTGCGATAAGGCCACCAATTGAGGCGGTCGCGACAATCCAGAAAAACCGCTTGAGCCAATCGACATCCGTGCCTACTTGCATTAACTTTGTATAAATGTGAGGCAGATGGTTATTTTTGATCTCTGCGACATTTTTTTCTAAACTGTCGAGTCTTTTATCTTGCATTTTATTTTGATAGTTTTGTTTTTCCATAAAAATTATTATTTGGAAGTCTGTCTCATTTGCTTCAGATCCGACTGCTGCAATCCTTGATTGGAAAACATCTGCCCCATTGTTTTCGATGAGCCGGCAGATTCAAGTTTGTCATATACGGATTTCTGCATTCTGGCTATATCTTGCATTTGGAATGTCACGCTTGATCTTAGCTTTTGCGCCTCCTGTGGATCATCTGCTGCTAGATAGGGTAAGATATCTGGCAATATTTTTTCCGCGGTCGCATTCCAGTTATCAATTATGGCTGTTGCTCTTTGAGTATTGTTAGCTTCCATTGCCCGCTTGGCCTGCTCTCTCGCCGTGTTATATCCGATTACTGTTTCATCTTTCAGATTCCAAGCCTGATTGCGTTTTTCCCCTCCTTCCGATCGATAAAATCTACTAGCAGTAGTTTCCAATATTTTTGCAGGATCAATCACTTCGCGACCGAATCCTCCGAGTAAACCATTAAGTCCGTAGGCTAATTTCATCGGTGAGGCGCCGAGAGCTCTTCCGATGACCACAGCCGCATAGGGTGTTTTGTCATCATATTGTTCCGTAGGTGCTACTTGCTCTAGGCGTCGTGGAACCACTGGTCCGTCAGTGAAAAATGATTTATTAGTAGCCAGCTCTGCTGGCGTACGCAAAATCGGCGGCAATGCACCAGACAAAAACTGCGTAGTGGAAAGTTCTCCGTCGCGTGTAAACGGAATCGGCGCCAATTGACTCATCCATTCGAGTGCCAGCTTGGTAAAATTATTCGGCTCGCCCTTTCTGACATAGTCGAGAGCATATTCAATTGGATTATAGAAAATCTGACCAACATCTCCTTTCGGAATAAGCACCATCTTCGGTATGCGATTGCCGTCCTGATCTTTATCCTCTCCGACGATGAGGGGGAAATACGTGTCTTTGATCCAGCGCGGAACATCTTCATATAAATCTGGATAATTTAGAGCGTTCCAAAAATAAGTCGTTACGCCTGGTGTAACAATCAATGCTCCGGCTTTCGCTGAAGCTTTGACCGGACTATCTTTGAAAATGCGCGCCGTATTGAGAAGCGCCTGCCAGCGAGCATTCACGAATGGCACCCACATATTAATAATCCGCATCTCTTGTCCAGATTTGGCGAAATCAATTGTGGAGTTGCGAGCTTCGAAGGCTGCTTCCAAAGTTGACGCACCTTTTTTGAGAGCTTTCGTATAAACACCTAAGCGAGGGGCAAGCTCTGTAGCTTCAGCAAAATTGCTTACCAGATTAAACGGATTGATAACCGCCTTAGTCCGCTTCCACCACGTCGGTTCAAACAGTTGATTTTTTACTCCACTGAGTTCTTTCGTGCTTTGAATGAAACCGCCAAAGCCTCCGCCATTCTTGGCAAATTCATCAATAAGCTTGGAATCCCAACCAAAAGCGCCCTTTAGTCCTTCGGCAAATCCCTTAACCCAGTCAACCGGGTTGAAGCCGTATTTCGAAGTCATGACAGCCATCTGCGCGTCTCGTACGGCATTGGAAAGCGAAAACGGAATATATAACGTCGTCGCACCTTTTCGAAAAGCCGCAGAGGTAAACTTCACGAAGTTACCGAGTATGCCAGCCTCTACTTCATTCATCTGATGCATTGCCCAAGAAAGTTCTTCTGGCACAATCCATTTGGTATTTTTCCCGTCGGTAAATACACTAATTGAACCCCAGCCTTTTGGAGCGCGCTCACTTTTTTCAAGCGGCTTTATGAAGTCTTTAGCTTCAGGCATGACATCTCGAATATTTATCAATTTCTGAGCAACTTCGTTTCTTTTAATAAGATTGATCGCATTGGATAATTTATTGATTATCGAATCAAACGGATCACGAATTATTTTTTCCGTTCCCTCTAGCTCCTGTATTATTCCTTGTTTGCTCACGGAAAATATTTCCATGCCTTTCGGAATTTTATCTAACGCTGCTGAATCTGGCAGTTCATCAATTACATGAAATGGCATCCAATGTCTGTTTTTCTCAATAACCGAATCATAAACTTCTTGGGAAATAATTCCCGATTCAGTGGCAGGCCTGAGAATGTTATCATCCGCCCATTTTTGAATCGCCTGCTCTGCCATATTGAATTTGTCGAAAATTTCCGGACCGACTTTCGTTTTGAGTTCTTCCATTGCTTGTTTTGCCGTATCAGCCGTTACGCCCGCTGGATTCTCAAATCCTCGCTCGGCCCGTTCCAATGCCCGACGAGATAAAACAAAACGAGTAAAGTCAATGCGCTCCTTATTGAGTGGCGAAAGAATTTTCTGAAGATCGCCGAGATAAGACTCAACTGTTCCCATCCGGCCAGCATACATACGCGCAGAGACATAGGCACTGGAGTTAATATCAATTGGATGCCCCGCTAGATCACTAACCATTCCTTCAAAACGCTTGATTGGTGCAAAGCGATCATTAAACGCATCAGCGAATTTTTCAGGTGCACCCTTTAACCAGTCCAACAAATTTCTTGACTGGCTGGTTTTCCCTGTCATACTGTCGATGGCATCCAACGCACTTCCCTCGGGAATATTGTTCGCATTCAATGTTGGTGTTTCTGTCGCTATCGGCGGAGACGTTGGCGGAGGATTAATTTCATCCGCTCTCATATTTTGTGGGACAATTTCTCCGCCCTCCCTTGCTATTGGATTTCCTTTCTCATTTATTTTATCCAGTGCTTCTTCGGCGTTTGAGGTTAGATTGCGGGGATTAGACTCTTGGAGTTTTTCAGGATTCAAAATTTCTATTTTTTTAATATCATTCTTTATTGATCCAATTATCTTGTCGCCATTGCCTTCATTCGCTATTTCCAAATTTTGTTTGATTTCAGGAATTGCCTCTGTGACATTTTTTACGGTCTGCTCAATCGGCTCCGCAACTTTTGCCAGATCAATACCAGCTTTTTCCAATAGCTTTTCTCCGCCATCTTTCAATGTTTGCTCTGCAAAACTTTTACCGCCTTTTTCCATGATCAGCTTGGCAACATCATCGCCATATCTCCTGATTAGTTGCTCACCAACTTCTTCAGCCACTTTCTTTTTTGGAATTCCTGGAATAATATCAAACGCGGTAAGCGCGAACCCGAGCGGGAGTCCGTATTTTTTTGCAGTTTTTTCGCTTCCGCCAAATGTTTGAATCATTTCTTCTCCGGTACCGCGAATATCTTTGATCGGTTTTTCTCCAAGAAGAAATTTTTCGAATCCTGGCGCAACCCCAGTGCCGGGAATGAATTCTTTTTGTCCTTCGGCGGAAAGCGTGGCGGATGCCGCCGCTCTCGGAGCTGCGCGAAGAACGTCTTTGCCGAAATTCAATATGGATGTCCCAACTTTTTCCGTTGCTCCCGGCAGTTCGCGAATGAAATCACGCGTCCGAACGTCATCAGAAACAGGCGCAAAAAAATCCCCGACAGTCTTTTTTGTTTTTTCAGCCGCCTTTTTGAATGGTGCGGTTATTGTATTCCAAAAGTTTTCCATATAGTTTTTTAGACTCCAATACGGAAAAGTCTTCCTAAAAATCCGCCAATACCCGGAGCGGTTTTAATCTGCCACTCATCATCAATAATTTCTGCGGGAGATTTTTTCGAATCACTAAATCCTATATTTGAATAAGTTTGTTTTAATTGTTCTGGGTTATAGCCTTCTTTCCATGCGTCTCTGACTTCGCGCCTGAAAGTACTCTCGGCAGTTATGCCCTTTTGTCCGCCCGAAGAAGAGTCTGTTTGGGGCGTTTGCTTTTTAATATAATCCATCTCCGATTCAAGTTGCACAGCCAAGTCTCCGGTGTAACCAAGACGAGTTGGGTCGGAAACATTTTGACCTATAAGCCGTTGCGCAGTGGCACGCATAGTCGAATCAGGTTCCAATCCTTGCTCAATACGTGCCGATACTCTTTCTCCGGTTGTGCCGCCTCCATTTTTCGCTCGCTGGTTAGCATCCTGCAATTTCAACATAAATTCCATTTCCCAATGTTGCTCATTGCTTTGCTTATCCAATTCCGATTTGATTAAGTCCTGATAATCACTCATCTGCTTTGTGAGATTAGCAAGATTATATTTTAGATCTTCGACTTCACGTTCTTTTTCGGCAGTTTCTGTGGCAACTTTTTTAGTCACCTCATCAAGATTGGTATTGTAGCTACCTGCCAAACTATTTCTCTCGTCGACAAAATTATTAATTTTAGAATTAGCCAATCGTTCGATTTCGGACGATTCCCCTGTAATAGTTGCAGCTGAATAATATGGATTGAGCCGAGTTTTACTAACCGATTCATCGCGAATTCCTTTTTCGCTGGCAATCTTAGAATCAGTATCTGCGATTTTTATTTTGATATCTCCCAATCCCTGTTTGTTATATTCCTGATCATAGCGATCGGTATAATAATTTTTGAGCGTGCTCTGAGCCTTATCGATTTTTTTCTGAACAGTATTGATTTTATTTTTGAGAGAAGAAAAATCATATCCAGCCGGAGCACTAGCCATGTTTGATGCGGGTGCTGACTGGGAGCTGATATTTTTGCCTAATTGCTCCATTTGTTGGCGAAACCCATCCCAGTCTATATTTGTTACGCTGTTATCTGCCATATATTTAAATATTCACTTTTTTGTTTGCCATTATCTTTCCCGTTTTCAAATCAAAAGTATATTCCTTGGCAGGATCAAGACCGTACCTATGAAATCTACCAAGGAGATACGCTTGCTTTTGCGCTTCCAGCGCCTGTGCGATAAGCGTATGCTGATGAATCATTTCCTGTCGTTTTCGAATTTCTTCAAGATCCGTTTTGTCTAATTTTTTTGCGAACATAAAATTAAAATTATTTTTATTAAGGTTTGACCATCTATTTTTTAGATATCATCATACCAGGCCACTCCATGCCAGCTGTAGCCGTTATAGATCATCAGTCTGCCACCAGATCCCATGTCATCAGGATTATTCTCCCAGTACATCTGGCCTTTTACCGGATCATCGGGCTGATTGCTTCCAATGCGCATTGATGTAAGAATATCGACGAAGCCTCCGCCGACGGCATTATTTCCATAGAGGCGCATAATATCACTTCCGCTTGATGCTTTGAAAAAAATACGATCATTGGACGTAGTGTCAATGACGAGCGGACGATTTCCTGAAGTATCAATCCATATTCGAGCATATCCATTTGCTCCGTCGTCGAGCATAAGTCCGTGTCCTGGGCCAGCCTGAAGTCCATAGATAGAAACACCATTAATCTGGCGCAGATAGCCAATGCGTATTCCGCCATATGGAGTAGCCAGATATCCAGCCGAAGTCAGATTGATCGTTCCAGCTGTAACCTTATCCGCACAGACATTAGCGATTTTAGCATTGTCAATCGCGAGATTGGCGATCTTGGCGTTGGTGACAGCCAGATCCTGAATTTTTGCGGCACTTACCGCTAGATTATCAATGTTAGCGTTTTGCACTTCCGCCAAACCAATTTTAGCCGAAGTGATTTGCCCATTACCGATTTTGGCATTAATGATTGCGCCATCGACTATTTTTGCTGAGCTAATGATGGCATTTCCCAGATGCGCGTTCTGAATCACTCCGGTACCGATGTGTGCGCTGATAATTACTGCTGTATCGATTTGAGCCGACAATGTTACCACAGCTTCGGATTGAATAAGCTTTGAAGCATTGACCGCTCCGTTTTTTATTTTGGCCGTGGCAACAGCCGCATTGGCCAATTTCTGTTCAGTAACTGATAATGCATCAAGGTGCTGACTAAGTATGGCGCTATCAATTATCTTGTCGGAACTCACTGATTCATCCGCCAAAGCCGTTGTCCCGACAGCCCCTGATTTTATCTGAAGCGAATCAATTGATGAAGGAGCAAGCAAGGGAGAATTATCTCCATCGTGAGTATGCAGGGGAACTTCCGGAAAAGGTTGATCATCCACTTCCTGGTTGCCAAAAATTTTTTGCAAAAAATCGCTCATGATTTTTCTATAAAATGCCTACCGGCTCGAAATAAGTACTGGCCGCCACGATCTCGGGCGTGTCGTTTCCCGACGGGTGCAGATCAAAAGCCAGCTCAAAAGTCTCACCTTTACCTTTTTCCTCGTCTTCCTCATCACCGGTTTCAATCGTGAAAACTGTTTTCGTATTTCCTTCTTTATCGAAACAATCCGCACCGTCTTCCAGATATGCCTGTTTCCAATCGCCCTGCTCATTGATGCGGTAATATGTTTTTATCCAACATTGAGCGGGAATGGGTCTGGTCAGCAATTTTATATGTCGGAATCCTTTTTGTAGTTCTGGTTCGCCAGCATCAAAGACTAATCCTTCATATCTGGCATCAGTTTTATTTTCAGTATCAACCGTGTCTATCCCGTATGTCGAACCGTCCTTCCAGGATAAGAATATCTGGTCCGTATACATCGTCACCGCGCCTATTTCCACGTCAGTCATTTTTCCGTGAGACGGAATATATTCCAGATTCAATGAATATGGCTCGTTCTTGCTCAATCGTCCGTAGGAATATAATCCGCATTTATCCGAGCCCGTTACTCCGAAAAGGGCGATGCCTTTCTGGTTGGTCACTGCTCCAGGATTCACCCACCCGCCTCCGGGAAACGCTTTGAAACGCAGTATATTTACCGTGTCCCAATAATAGAGTCCACCACTGATGCCAGCCTGCACGATGATAAAATCTGTTTGGATCATGGCATTGATTCCTTTTTCGGCGATCATTCTCCTCAGAATCCACGAGGGTTGCTGTTTGTCCCACGTCCACATCCAACCTTCTTCTATTTTGTCGCCCTTGGTCGAGCCGATGATGGCGATCTGATCCTGGGGCAGAATAGCTTTCGTTCGGTTGCCGGCGATGATATCCAATGCCTGGTTATTGAAATTTCCTTCGTAATCAATAAGCGCGATGTAGCGTCCGTCGCAAATCTGCAAAACTCCGACCGCCATAGTCATCGTGTGCCAGGAAGGATCACCATTCAAACTTCCCACCGTCTGGACATCAGTGCTCCAATTTCCAGCCAGAGGAATGCGCTTCAGTTTGGTTTCGGTCGCCCAATATAAATACGGGATATAACTTTCTGATCCGTTATTATTCGTGTACTCGTCCGCCCCGCTTATTCTTCCGTCAGGATCCGAATAAACCAGAGACCAAGCAGAAGTCAGAGAATCTTTGCGATATATTTTTCCCGTATTCCCGAAACCGTACAGCTTGCCATTGGAAGCCGGAACGAAAAACAGAATGAGGTCAATAACAACATCTCCCGAATCTTTTTTGAGTCCCTGATTGCATTTCATCGTATCCGCTCCATTTCTAATATCAAGACTATGTCCGAAACGAAATGCACCGGCAACGCCTTTATAAACATCATCCGCGATACCACCACGAAAACCTTTTATTCTGTACGCATTAAGCCCCATAGTTTATTGGTTGAAATCTTGCGGATTACTGTTTTTATACAAGAAGCGCGAGCTGGTCGCCTGTCCGATATATCCGGCTTCTCCAATCTCTTCGTCTTGCCGGTCTTTTATCTGCTGAAGAATGGCGGTGGCTTCCATGATCTGCTTGTCGGCTTCCCCGCTCCGGTTCGGTTCTTTTTTGAGGCAGATGCCAAGCGCGAATTTCACAATCGCTTCATCCATCTCTTCTGGCGTAACTGGTTCATCGGTATCATTGACCAGCGGAATGAGTCGCCGACGATAATAGATATCGATAATTTTTCCGTCTTCCACGGGTGTCGGTTTAATCAGATATTGATCGCCTATGAGGCAGCACACGAATTCCCACAAATGATTGCCACTTTGATAGTTCTCGATGCTCGTTTTCACATATTCCTGACCGTCTATTTTCAGAAACATCAATCCGCCTGGTTTGTAATCGAAAGGCAGAAAATATGCCTCGACATCTTTTTCGGTCAGCTGGGTCGAATGATGATTGATAAAATTCCATCTGGTGAAAGTGCAGGCGCGAACGATTGATTTATTGATCCATCTTTTTTTGTCCGTCTCACTCCAAAATCCGGTCGCCTTGGCCGCCGACATGCGTGCATTGAGATCCTGTAGAAATTCTTGTAATTGCATAATGTTAAGGAATAAGTTGGCCGGTGGTCCGGTAGCGTTTTATATACTCCATAAGATTGTCACCCGGACAATCGGTTGCGTCCGGAACCTCCCTGTGTCCGAGCACCCGTTCTTTCGGAATGCCACGCTCTTTTCTTATTTTGTCGAGCAGTTTTTGAAGCGTGGCCAGCTGTTCAGAACTCGGCTGTTCATTTCCGCTTGTCGGATGAAAATTTCCGCACACGGCGATGCCGATCGAGCGGTAGTTCATCTTTTCGGTGTCGGCGTGCGCTCCGATCTTGTTTTCCGGCCGACCAGGAATGTGCGTCCCGAGTCCGTCCATCGCTCCCGCGATCCAATGATGATAAGCTATATCTCCCCAACCGATGCCAATATGATTATTTCTGATAGTGAAATATCTAGTGGAATCACGTGGCGTCGCCGTGTGATGCACAATAATAAATTCCGGGTAGTTGGCCTTGTCATATTTTGGCGCGTCTTTTTTCGCCCAGCGAAAGGTGCGAAGCGTATCCCATACAACCACCAGTTTGACTGCGAATTCTCCATTGTTCTTGGCATAATCCCAAGGTAACTTATATTGCCCGCCCCACGACGAGTAGTTTTCCAGCACCAGGCCAAGATTGCTGGAAGTCGTCCAGCCCTCACGATCGACGATTTCCTGAACAATTTCCTTTATATCTGGCGATTCATAAACACTGTTAGCCGACCAGTGGATTCCGACAAACGTGCCGTTGACCGTTTCGCCGATTGTCCATTCAACCTGCGCTTTTGTTTTGGTTCGCGTAGACGGTCGATTTGATCCGTTTGCGACGAATGGCGGTGCATTGTCTTCCGCGAAACCTTTTATAAGAAGATTGGGGAAGCGATTATTCTGATCCGCTTCAGTAAGAAGAAGATGGGCTCCAACGATGTTCGCGTAGCGGGGGATATTTAGCGCACTGAATATAAATCCACCCTCATTGACCGATATGCCGTCATGACCAAGCGTGATGACGTTTCCGGTCGGACTTGATTGCCATGAAGACTTATCCGTTTCCACACCGTCACGATCCGTGCCGGCAATCGTACCAATACTGACATTCATCACGGTCGTATATAAAATTTCCAACTCCGCTCCGTAATTTTTTCCTTTACTGAGGTCGTAGCATGTCTCAGCCTGATTCGTTGCTGATCCGTTGTCTTCGATTGTCAACGCCAGAGAATTACCCGCTTTCCATCCGACCTGCGCCACGATTTCTTCGATCAAAAGTTTCAGGTTCGGAGTCTGCGTCCATTCGTGAACTTCCCATTTTTTGACGATGTGCCAAGGCACGCTGTTTACGGTTTTTGTCCGCTGGCTTGGCCGGGAAGTTTGCGTGAACGGCTTGGTGTCAGTTTCTTTTATTCCTTTTATAATCAGCTTCACATCCGGATCCGCTAAATCAGTAACTGCCGGACGGATTCTGAGCCGCGCCAAAACTATTTTTGAATTTCTTGGAATGTCAATGTGTCTGAAGCGAAATGCGCCGGAATATAATAAACCGCTAACATTCCCGAAAGAAATTACGTTTCCGGCATTGCCGACACCATTCCATGCCACTGCATCCTGTTCGCGCCCATCATCGACAGTTTCCGCTACCGTTTTTTTAATTTTGGCAATATAATTCATCGACATTTTTATGCTTTGCGAAGAGCGATGAGCGGAACCGGCAAACTCCAATCAGTTGAGTTGTCTGACGGAAAATTAACTGGCAGCGCGCCATAAGTCTGAGTAACAGCGTAACCGAGAAAAGGCGTACCGGAGAGGCTGTTGTCAAGTCCCAAAAATGTGGCCAACGCATCAGCGGACGGAATTGCAGCGGCGACCAATGACGCAGTGTCCTGCCCTATCAGCGCGAGCCAATAAAGTTTCCCTCCTTTTAAAGTAAGATCAACTACTAATTCTTTGAGGCCGATAGTGTTGACGACGACTTCTCCTGCATCAAGTTTGAGCACACCCGGATAAACACTTCCATCTCCCTTATCTTCATAAACGCCAAGACGGACACGCGGCGTGGTGCCGGTAGCCGCTGTACTGATGCGAATCGCAATCCTGTCGAACTTCATTGTTTTCGGAACGAAAAATGGAAAAGCACGAAGAGAATTAGCTGAAGTTAATGCTTGCGTTGTGATCGTACCACCCGTAAGAAACGACCCGAAATATCTGCCCGCCTTTTTTATTCGGAGGAATGAAAAGTCTCCTTTTTGTGGAATGAACTCAGCCATAAATAATTATTGTTCTACGATTATTTCGACTTTGTCCCCGCTTATCTCGGCGTCTATGTACACCTTGTTTGCGTTGCCGATGCCAAGCTTTACCGCTTCGCCCGACTCCAACGTGAACTTTCCAGCCTGAGCTTGTGCTGCGGATTCTCCGACCTTGATCGCTCCCCGGTTCGTGCGCTTGGCTTTAATCACAAGCGTGCATCCTTCTCCAACAACGATCTCAGGAAGCTGAACAGCCACACCTGCGACAGCTACTGTCGCCTCGTTCACGGTGAATTTTGATTTGCTTTCTATTGGCATATCTTTGTTTGCTTAATGGTAATTATTCGACCTTTAATTACCAGACACTTAAAACTTCGCTTGTTTATTTTTCGACTTTTCTTTTGTTACTGCTTCATCTCCTATCGAGAGTCCGGCTCCTTCTTCTTTGCCTTGAATCGACATTTCCCGGCGTTTCAATTCCTCTTCCTTGGCTTTTAGTTCCGCTTCTCTTTCAGCCAGCGATCTCGTGACCAGCGCCGAAGTCACTTCCTTGGTGACTTCCTGATAATCGATGCCAGCGAACGGGGAATTGTCCAGGAACTCCTGTTCCTGTAGATCTTTCGTTTCATAGATGCCGTTTTTGAATTCAATCGTTTTTCCCTGTCGCGTCACTGCAATTCCATTAATCACTTCCGTGACAGTCGGAATCATCACGATGCTGTAGTGATGTCCGTAGCGCGTAGCGTAGCGCTTGGCTTTCTCCTTTGATTTTTCCAGCGTTGATGTTTTGTTCTTTGCCATACGAATTTGTTGAGAATTTATTTTTTATACTTGCCGCGGGTCGACCTTTATATCCCGCGGAAACCCTCAAGGGCTTTCCACTTGGTCAGGCGGATTTGGAAAGCATGTCCGTCCGACCAAGACTTGAAGGATTATTAAACTTAAAAAACTATCAGGAAAACTTGACGACAGCATGACGTTCCGGCTGTTCCATCTGCAGACCGCATTCCGTCAAATACTCGTTGACATTAGAATCTTCTCCTGGTGCCTGTCGGTTGGTAAGCAGTTTCGTATCGCGATTGGAAAGATACCGATATGTCAAAGCTTCCATATCCAGACCCACCGCGCTCTTGCCATACAAATCTCCCGTCAGTAGATCATGTTTCAAAATATTAAGCGTACCGTGCGGAGAAACATATTTTACGATGCTCAATCCAAAAGTTTTTTCACCCTGCAAAACCTGAAGTTTGTCATGCGCAAAGCTACTGAGCTTATCTAAGACATACCCGGAAGAAAGCAAATATTTTTCAGTGTTCCCGTGCGCGAACAAGGTTCGCAGAAAGCCGTTGAAGTCATCACGCGTCGCCACATTTGATGCAACCTGGTTGATTCTCTGAAAAATTCCGCCAGTAAATCTCTTCGGATGAACGCCACTCATAATCAATTCTTTTTTTCCAAACAGAAACGCTCTCTCGACATCGACCAAATGTTCGATGCCTTTTTTTCTGGTCTGATAATCAAAATCGCTTTCTTTCGTCCATCCTGTTGTATTTTTTGCGGTTTCGGTAATACCAATAGTCGTTCGGAAGATCTGGCAATAATTGATAGCTTCTGCGATAGCCGTGGCTTTTATCTCACGAATATTAGCTCCTTCTTCGTTAGCATTTCCGATGATCCAAACGACGTCGTTTAACTGAAGCAGACCGCCGCCCAATGATCCATCACCCACCTGACGCTGAAGCGTCAAAGTGTTGGTATTCACGTCCGTAACAATCATAACTTCTCCTGTCGGATTGCCTGTGCTCTGAGTCGACTTCACGCAAAGCAGAACATCCCCGATACTAAAATACAATCCGTTAGTCACAACCAGCGAAGTTGCCCCGCTCTGGTTAGCGGCAACAATATCTTCTCTCGCACCAAATTTGTCTTCGAACCATTTGAATTCGGGATCAGTTGTCTCTTTTTTCTTAAGCGCATCTCCTTGTTTAGTGACTGGATCTTTTCCAGCGTTAGTCAAGATAGCTAGAAGCGGATAACGGGCGACGTCCAGAAGTGAAATAACATCGGCTACGTCATATTTTCTGGTTACGCCCAAATTATCCGTTCCTCTTACCCCATTTATTGGAGGCATATATTTATATCTTTAAATTGGTTAATTATAGGAGGTTCGACCTTCGGGGATTAGACCCCCAATCCTCCTAAGGGACTTTTTGACCCGCTTGTTCCGAAGATTTGTTCGAGGCGGCGTTCTTCCGCACCCTTTTCTTCGCCGTGCGAGGTTGGAGCACCTGCTCCTCTCTCAACTTGCGCTTTGGCTTTTTTAAGACGAATCTTTTCGGTATCGGTCACTTTCGTATCTCCTTTAACTGTTCCGACGAATCCATCAACTTTTGCGCAAGCGTCTTTGAGTGAAATGACCGTTCCTTTTTGCGAAGCGGTATCAATCAAAGACAATACTAATTCCCGGTATTCTGCGCTGGTTTTGAGAAGCGGATGGTCTTTCTGCGCCTCTCTGATTTCCTGCGTTACAGAATCACGCATTTGACTCCGCGTGTCGTAGGTGTCGCTCACAATAGTTTTCACGGTCGACACCATCCATTCGGCAAACTGCTTCGGCGTCATTTTGGACAGCTCTTCATCCGAAGGCACCTCAACACCATTATCAGAATCCGCCTTTTCGTTTTCATCTTTTTTCTCGACTTTAGTGTCGGGAGTTTTTGTCTTGGTCAATTCTGTGTTTTCCAAATCTTCATACATCCGAATCACTTCTTCACGACTTTTGCCGTGCCATTTATCTTTGTCTTTGGATTCTTCATCATCTTTCTTATTTTTCTCTGCTTCGGCTTCCTCCTCTGATTTTTCCTCCTCCTTATCCTCTTTATTTTTTTCCTCATCGTCATCCAATTCTTCTTCTTCGTTTTTCTCATCCTCTATTTCTTTCTTATTGTCTTTATTTTCCTCTTTTTTCGACTCATCATCTTCATTATTTTTCTCGTCATCTTCCTTGGATTTATTGTCCTTTTCTTCCTCTTTTTCTTCGGTTTCCGTTTCCTCTTTCGAATCAGCGTTGAGAAGCGTATCAAGCTCCTTTTTTCGATCTTTATTCATAAATGCTGTTATAATTAATTTTTATTTTCTAAAATTGGGCTCGACCTTATCCCAATATTTTTCCAATTTATGAGCCACTCTAGTATTCTCTGTTCATATCGCTGGCCGCTTCGTCCTTTTCCCTGATGGCGGTTTCGACTAGAGAGAGAATTTTTTCATAAGCGTTCGCGTTGGCTCTATGCTGGAGATAATCGGCAGCGATTTCTTCAGAAGTTTTTCCGATAATTTCGAATTCCCGCAGTTCCGCATATTCGATTACTAACTCTTCTCTGATTTTCACTTCCAGCCACTTCCAACCAGAAGTTCTGGTCATCTCCAGCACGGCTAATCCTGCTTCGAATTTTTTCTCATTGCTTTCCATAATCTTTATTGTGGCTGATCATCAGCTGTCGGTTCCGGTCCTGCGGGAATATCCATTTGCGGGCCTCCGTAGAGACCGCCCAATTGACTATTGCCGTCTTCACTAGCCAGCAAATCCTGCAAAGTTGCCACTAAACTCTCAACCACGTCATGAAAGCTTGATTTTCCAGACTGATAAATTTCTTTTGCAACGCTTATGACACTTTCCACTTTTTTCCATTTTTCATCTGCGTCTCCAGCATTCACGACATTTGTTTTTTGATCTTTGAAACCAATCTTTCTATCATTTTCCTGATTTATATCTTGGTTCATATTTTCATCCGCAGAATTTTTTTCTATTGGTTTATTTTGCATATAAATATTTATGCTAATTAATTATGATTTAGCTTCGACCTTTTCAATTGTAAATTTTAATTTGTGCCCCAAATCAATCTTGGAAGATTCTTCTAGGGAAAGGTAGATTGTGTGCACCCTGCCTTGGCCTTCCTGCAATGACACAATGCAATCACCTCCGCTAAGTGTTTTACTCAAAACAGTAACCGTGACGGATATTGCCAATGAATTTGTTTTTGCCATAAATTTATTATTTTATTTTATTTTTGAGCCTATAAATGGAATGCGTGATAATATTTTTTTCATAAAACTTGGCTGTGGTTGTGGTGTCGCTGGTAACGATTTTTCAGGTAAAGCTTTTGGTTCGGTTATAACCGGCAATTCTTCTGTTTTTCTTTCCTGCTCTTTTTGCGCCAGTTCATCGGGTTCTTCGCCAAGCAATATTGCTCGATAAGCTTCTTTATCCATTTCCTCAAGAATCATTTCCTGTATCACCCGCTTGCGTTTTTTCCATTGTTTGAATTCATCGATATTATTCGGATCAGGTTTGTCCTGAGCCACTAATTTATCGTAAAGAAGTAGTACTTGGTTCAATCTTGTTTGCTGATCGGGCGGTATAATCGGATCAACTGCCACTACGGCATCGACTTTTATTTTCTTATCCGCCGACGTAAACTCTTTAAAACTCACATCATCTCCAACTACGCGATAAAGTTTATTCTCTTCAATAAATTCCTGATTCATTTCAATCAAGATGTTTGCGAGCCGGGTGAGTGTTTCCGAAAGATTTTGAGCGAATGAGCTCAGGCGCAGATTGCTTTGTCCGATAAGCATAGCCACTTTGCCAAGTGGCTCACTGGATGATTTCGGCACACCCTGAACATACTCAGAAATAGCCAGCGTCTTTTCAATCTCCTCATGAAGCATTCTTTCTTCGTTTACTCCCATCAAAGAAATGTCGGGCAAGCGCTCCACGACCACATCATCCATTTTACGAAGCTCCCATTTCGCTCCCGGCGCGAAAATAATATCGTTTTTCGAGATGCCGGAATCCTTACGAATTTTAATGACTGGATCAAGCATTAAAATGACGTCGTCCATGCGCTGATTCCGAAGATCAGCAATTTCCACAATAGTCGTCTCAACCGGTTCAATGTGTCCAATAGCCCACAACTCCCAGTTCACTTCGTGATCATAAAGATTAAGAAAAATACGGCCGTGATTTACTTCTTGATAGGGATTTTCATCGTTGCGCATCAGAATTTCACGATTACCCAATGTAATCAGTTTTCCTTCCTCGAAGTCATAGCATTCCCACACTTCAATCAACTTTTCTCGTTCATATTTTTCGCTGGATATCTTTATGACTGAATCGCCTTGCACTCTTGATTCGGCGCTTTGAATTTGTCCCATCTTTTTGATATTGATGTCATAGCGTTCCTGCTTCCAGTCATCTATTTGTTTTGGCTGGAGAAAATTTACGTTTTCGTAAAGAGCATTATCCCCTCGCGCTTTTTCCTCACGCTCGATTTTTGACTTTGATTTGAGAATACGTCGAATGAGCCATGGACAATCTTCTTCTAAATCTTCAGTTTCAGGAGCGGGCAAAATATCCCACAAATCGCAAATCGCCAGGAATGGATCATCGTGATCAATGCTCTCATCGGTAAGCCAACTCACCATAGCGATACCATTACCGAAAGTTATTGCTGATTTCACCCACCGCGGAAGCTTTTTTTGAAGCTTCATAACGTCGAAATCATAATTGACAAGATCATCCCACGCTTGCACTGATTTTGAATTGACATCTTTTTTTTCACGCGGAAGCACTCTCGTCTTGCGTTTCGCTGTTATCATGCGAGAAGCCACTGTTTCCACAATCTGAAACGCGATCGGTGGCATAAGACGTGTCTTGTAGGCATAGTTCATTTTTTCCTGATAAGCACGATACAGTTTATACATACGCAACCATTTTGCACGATATGGCCGCAAATAGTTTTCCGCTCTCGTGAATCTCTTTTTCCATTTTTCAATGAGCGCTAATTCTTCACTAGACGGCGAATAAGTCTCATTACCCACGACCCCTTCTCTTTTAATTTTCGTAGTTACTTCCGCCATAAAGAAAAAATAAGCCGAACCCTTTTGAGAGCTCGGCCTAAATTATTTTCAATCTGGTACTTATCGTATCAATGCAAGGCCAAAGCCCCAAGGAGGATACGGTACTTTTTTTGGTGTCCGCAAACCAAACAAAAAAAACGAGACTACCACTTCATGTCATCAAAACCCGACCATTAATTTTGGTCGAAAGATTTTTGATAACAGAAGTCGTAGCCCCGTCTCGTTTAGTTCCATTTTATTGGAACGCCGTCAAGCAAACCTTCTGCGTATTTTGTAATTTTATTTTAGCAAATAGCCCGAATCTGTCAATAGCTCGATTTTGATTTGACGATTTTTACGAGTGGCGATATACTAAAAGCACGAAAATCCGATGAAATGTCGACGTGGCCTAACCATCCACTGAGTTTCTGCCAAAAGCTGGCAAAATAGCTTAACTAAAGTGTTCGCCACGGAGGCGAAAATTTGGGTGGAACCACGAGTCAGAATAAAAAAGGCCCGTCCCAGAAATCTTACGTTTTATGCTTTGCATATTACGTTTAAAGATTTTTGAGACGGGTTTTTGTTTTGTAATTAATTATTTTTTAATTTAAATTTATGACAACTAAAAAAACAAGTGAAAATTTGGAAGTTCTGCGCCACTCAACTTCCCACGTCCTCGCGGCATCGGTTTTGGAAATGTTTCCTGAGGCGAAATTCGCCATTGGACCGGCCATTGAAAATGGCTTCTATTACGACTTTGACTTACCAAGAACTCTTATTCCAGAAGATTTGGAAATATTGGAAGAAAAGATGCGCGCCATCATCAAAGCAAACTACCAATTTGAACGAGCAGAGATTTCCACTTCCGAAGCAAGAGCAGATTTCAAAAAACTCGCGCAAGATTATAAAGTCGAATTGATTGATGAGTTAGAAAAAGCGGGAAACACCAACGTTTCTATCTACAAATCCGACTCATTCGTTGATCTGTATTCTGGACCACACCTAGATTCAACTGGAGAAATTCCCGCGGATGGTTTTAAATTAACAAAAATTTCCGGTGCCTATTGGCGAGGCGACGAAAAAAATAAACAATTGCAAAGAATTTATGGCGTGGCCTTTGCCAGCAAAGTGGAACTAAAAGATTATTTGCATATGCTTGAGGAGGCGGAGAAAAGAGATCATCGGAAAATTGGGAAAGAATTGGATCTATTTGTCTTTTCTGACTTAGTTGGACCTGGACTTCCTCTCTATACGCACAAAGGTGCGACTATTCGCCGAGAAATTATTAAATACTCAAATGAATTACAAATAGCCATTGGCTATCAAGAAGTTCATACTCCAAATATTAATAAGGCTGAATTATTTAAGGTTTCTGGCCACTACGAAAAATACAAGGAAGATATGTTGCGCGTAGTTTCAAATTATACAGATGAGGAATACTTTCTAAAGCCCATGAATTGTCCTCAACATACGCAAATCTTTGCTTCAAGAATGCGAAGCTACAAAGACTTGCCTATTAGGATTTCTGATTTTGCAAATCTTTACCGCGATGAAAAACCAGGCGAATTATCTGGCCTTACCCGCTTGCGTTGCTTCTGCCAAGATGACGGGCATTCTTTTTGTCGAGAAGATCAAATTAGAGAAGAATTTGTTTCCGTTCTTGGAGCTATCCAAAAAGCTATGAAAACATACGGGCTAGAATATAAAATACGCCTTTCTCTTTGGGATCCACAAAAGCCAGAAAAATATTTAGGAGATCCGGCAGTATGGGAAAATTCGCAAAAACTATTAGAAGAGATATTGATTGAAAATAAAATCGAATACGCAGTTGGAATTGGTGAAGCAGCAATTTATGGACCAAAAATGGACTTGATAGCGAAGGACTCGCTCGGCAGAGAATGGCAATTATCGACAATCCAACTTGATTTTATTATGCCAAAGCGTTTTGAGCTTGAATACATCGATTCTAATGGAGAGAAAAAAACTCCAGTTATGGTTCACCGCGCGATAACGGGATCGCCAGAAAGATTTTTAGGAGTTTTAATCGAACACTACGCCGGAGCATTTCCGACTTGGCTCTCCCCTGTTCAAGTAATGATTGTTCCGATTTCCGAAAAATTTAATGACTACGCCAAATCCGTAGAGACGCAATTCATTGCGTCTAGTGTTCGCACCTCAATTGATGATTCCAATGAATCCCTCGGCAAACGCATCCGACTAGCTGAAAAACAAAAAATCCCCTACATTTTGGTTGTAGGAGAAAAAGAAATGACTGACGGAACTGTTGCTATTCGAAAAAGAGGTGAAGAAAAAAAGCAGGAGATTTTGAAGGTGGAGGAGTTTTCGGAAAGGATTAAAAAGGAAATTGATGAGAAGTTATAAAAAACTTTTCACAGCAATGCCAAGTCTTAGCCTGTAAAATATGTAAAATTTCGAAAGAGATGTTTTGCAAAAAACAGCTGACATTTCTATATTTCTTTTTCCCCAAAAATTACCGCATAACCCCCGACTTTCACTTTATCATCAACCACTACATATATCTTTCCGCCTTTTCCCATGCAATAACCCTGCTCGATTACAAAATCTTTTTTATCTGAAATCTTATGTTCGACCGCATACGCTCCCAAAGCTCCGGCTGCCACTCCGGTTATTGGATCTTCATTAATTCCCGCCAAGGGATTAAATTGTCTGGCATGAAAATCTGAATCCTTATCTATCGTTTCCGTGGTAAATGGATAAAATCCTTTTACCAAATGCTCTTTGCAGTAAATTTTCATCTCTTCGAGATCCGGCTTTATTTTGAACAAAGTTTCCAAAGAATTAACTCCAACTATCAATTTCGGAGTTCCCGTGGAAACCGTCTGAATCGGATAATCCATAATTTCCTGCATTGATAGACCCAATAATCCAGCAACCTTATTTTTGCTATGTTCATCTCCCCAAAATTGTGGCTGGGCTTGGGTCATCACAATCGAGCCATCTTTTTGAACCTCAACAGGTATAATCCCGGCTCTTGTTTCAATCGTTACTGTTTTCGATTTCTCTCGGCCTAAATAGATTTTTCTTTTTTTGAATAACGCCCAAACAGTCGCTATTGTTGCGTGACCGCATAAATCAACTTCTTGAGTTGGCGTGAAATATCTTATGCCAAAATTAGCTTTATCCGATTTGATAACAAAAGCTGACTCTGAAAATCCTAATTTTTTGGAAATTTCAAGCATCTGATTATCCAGTAATTTATCAGCATCAAAAATAACCCCGGCTGGATTGCCTTGGGTTTTATCTTGAGTAAATGCTTTAACTAAAATCACTTTCATGATCTCACTTTTGGGTATTTTAATTTTTTAGATATTTCTCAATATTGGCCTGATGCTCCTCTAGAGTTTTCGCGCAATGGATTTGCCGATTGCTATCATGAAGATAATACAAACAATCCGTTTCAGTCGGGTGCAAAACCGCCTCAATCGCATCCAATCCTGGATTGTCAATTGGATAAGGAGGCAGACCTTTGTTTTTATAGGTATTATAGGGCGAATTAATATTCCTGACATCATCCGCTGTAATAGGCGCCCACCAGCCAGTATCGGTTTTTCCTCTGGCATACTGAACAGTCGCGTCTATCTCCAGGTTCATTCCTTGATTGAGTCGATTCCATAGTATTCCGGCGATCAGAGGCATATCGCCTTTTCCGGCCGCTTCCCGCTGAATGATTGAAGCGAGTTTCAGCCCTGTTGTCCAAACAATATTTTGCTGAGCAAATTGACCAATATAGGGAGCAAATTTTTCATCGAAATTTCTGGTCATTCGTTCGGCAATTTTCAAGCCACCTTCATCCACTGGAATAAGATATGTATCGGGAAAATATGTTCCTTCAATATAATCTATTTTAATTTTGGTGTAAGTCGTGTTCCAATTATCGAGATCCTCATCGCTCCAGTTGAAGGTCTTGGCCAGAATTTCCCCGATCTGCTCTTTTCGCAAGCCTTCCGGAATCACTACCCACTTCATATCAGGACCACTGGTCAGTTTTTCCGCCAATTGCCAAGCAGTCAGATTTTTGGACACACTGTATCCGCCCGGCTGTATTGTATTATGTTTTCGCTTGAAAGATAACACGAGATCAAAGGCGAACTTATTTTTTATTAAACCCTGACTTTTCAGTTTATCCAAAGTCTGCGATTCGTTTTGTTTTAGACCTACCGTGAAAACTTCTTTATTTTCCTGCAACTGAGGCGCGCCGAAAAATATTCGTTGCATCAAGAACAGTCCTGCGCCAATAAGCAAGACTACTCCTAGGATTGCGCCAATTTTTACTTTTCTACTCATGCTCTAAGCTTCTCACAAATAGCCATTTCAGTCAAAAACACGATAATTTAAGCATTGCTCTTTTATATGCGCGAGTGGATAACTAAACAATATTCGGTTATTTATGGCTCAAAAGCGCCAAATTATCCCACCAGAAACAGCCCTCCAAATTACTTGACTTTACCCTTCATCTATCCTAACATCACAACACTTCAGGAAAGATAATGCCCAACATAAAGCTTTTGGAGCAAAGGCGGGAGCGTAAAAAATACCCCAAAAGATTGACCAAGATTGCATAGGAACTTTACAGAAACTTTACCGGCATTATTTTATACTAAAGTTGTTAATTTAAGATTTGCGCGTTTTGAACCATCCGGCTATTTGGGTGCCCCTCTGTCCACGACTCGATTGAGCTCATCGCAGTCCGGCAGATTCTCAAATCAAGATCACTTCAAAATCTTTCCAAGTGACTTGATTCAATTGAGTTGGTGTCTGAATTTCTCGAATGGCAAAACGCTTAAGTCGCATATAATTATTTAAAGTATTGCTTATGAACAAACAACACTCGAAAAAGAAAATCCTCAAACTGGCAGGAGTCAGTGCTCTTGCTCTGGTTTTAGGAATAGGCGTGACAAGCGCTTTCGCTTCCAATGAAAGCGGAAAAGGTGTGCAAGAAAAAATCCAATCTTTATTGGACAAATTACAGGTTACGTCACAGCACGAACAAGAAACCGGCCAGCTTGTGGAAACTTCTCACGGTAAAGTTTTCGCAGGAGAGTCGGCAGAAAAAATGAAAAAATTGCACGATGAAACACAGGCGCAAATTGATGCTTTGGTTGCTAGACCGGAAAGCGAAAGACAGAAGGCTGTCACTGAAATCAAAAAAATCGCAGGCAACCAAGACTTGGCTGTTAATTATAAAAACACCAGCACGTCATCATATAACGCCAATATCCCGGTAGAAATTTACACGACCGATTCTGATCAATTTGAAGTAGACGCTCGTAATAATAAGATCATTCAATTTGGTCCTCGCCCGCTTGCTATTGGAGAAAAACCCAAGAGTCTCGATACTACTGCCCGCTATTCGAAAGAAGAACTGGAAACAATGGCTCGAAAGTTCATTGCCCAAAATGCGCCGGACGTGAAACTAGATGATCTCACTCCGAATTTCGGTGACAAAGAAGGTGTGAACTATTTCTTTCGTTGGGAAAATACATCACAGGAAGTTGAAGACATGCATCCATTTATTCAGGTCGGATTTTCTCGCGGAGGAAGCTTGCTAAGTTACACTAATTCTCTTGGACTTTAATTCTTAATTATTAAATTCAAAATAAACATATGAGAATTTTGAAAACAAAGCAAGCAATACTTTTCTCAATGCTTGCGATGATTGCAGTACTAGCCGGTGGCGTTAAGTCGGCATTCGCGCTCTCCGGAACATACAATTATGCCAGCAGTGGTTCTTATTATTCTGAAACTGGTCCTTCTCAATATTGGCACACGACAACCAGTGCCGGCTATTGCGGACACATCAGTGGAACTTGTAGTCCCAACAGTATGCGCTGGACATACAACAATAGTTGCACTGTCAGCAACGAGGCTTTGTGGGACAACATAAATTCAGCTCAGAATGCTGTGCATAAGGTTTTCATTCCTGGCGTCAATGCTACGACCAGAATGGCGCCTTATGATTTGGTCTATGATGGCGCCAGTGAATACGCCTTCACTATTGATCAATACTCTTACTATGATGCTTGGGTGCAAACCGGAACCAAATATGACATCCGCCATACTTGGCTAACCGATGCAACCTGCGAAGGAGTTTCAACAAAAGTGGGGTTTGACGAGATGCGTATCACTTACTAGGAATTTTCCTGCCTATCTCACAAAAACAAAAACGGGATTAACCCCGTTTTTGTTTTTTGTACATGAAAAGCAGATAATCTGGGCAAACAAAAAAACACCCCAAATGGTGCTTTAAGAAATTTTTAGTGGCAGAGGAATCAGGAGTTCCTGAATTATCCTCTGCCTTGTTTATGAAAGTTCACGTTCAATTTTCCCTTGAGTTTCTTTGATATTTTTGGAATAAACACGAACTTCTTGGATACAGGTGCTTCCTCTGACTTTCAGTAGAAGTCCACCAACCATCCCTTCAATTTTGACGTGTTGTTTTCCCCCTCTGATGCCTGAGGTTATATATCCAGCCACCACCTTTTTCACTTCTGGCATCTTTTGAGCTAGGTCAACTATTTTCTGGGCAGCATCGATCACGGTTGTGTGTCTGCCACCCATTTTACCTCCTTGACGATGATTTTTGGCCATAAGTTTCCTCCCTTAAAAAGTACTGGCTGGACGAAAAATTGTCCAGCCGTTTTGAGACCCGTTAGCCTCTGGAGTAAATGGCAGTTCTTGGATGATTTCTGCCTCTTACGAGACCGCCTTGGGCTGTGGACAAAATCGATGCTCCTTCTCGTTTCCATAAGCCTTGTTGAACTTTGTAGATTTTGCCACTGGACTTGTTTACGCAAGCCCGAAAGTTTTTGCATCTTTTCCCCATTCTGAAAGATGGGCAACTATTGCAAGGCGAACCAGTCAATCCCATAACAATCTCCTTTTCCAAAAAGCTGAAAAACAACCCAGAGCTTAAAGAACTATCCCAATAAACTCCTTGAACTAGATTCGCATTTGAATCCGAACAGTAGTAAAATAAAAAGAGTAAAATTTTAAAAAAATAACGATGAAAAAAATGAAAAGAAGTTCTCGCATTTATCAAAGAGTGAACGGAGTGAGTTATCCATTTTAAGAAAGAAAAGCTATACGTTGCGAGAGATTGCCAAGGTCATGCAACGCAGTATTTCCACTCTTTCCGATGAGTTGAAACGGAATCAAGTTAAGGGAATCTATGACGCAAAAAAAGCCCAACATAAAGCGTACGCCAGGAGAAAGTATAGCAAGTATCAAGGAATGAAAATTGTTTCAGAAAATAGACTGAGAGATTTCGTAGAAGAAAATTTATTGGACGGTCAGTCTCCGGAAAACATCTCGGGACGAATCAAGAAAGTTGAGAAAGAATTGCCAACAGTTTCCAAGGATAGTATCTATCGTTTCATTGAAAGTCCCTATGGCAGACAGATTGAGTTTGCCCGCACGAACGGCAGAAGAAAAGGAAACAAGCGCGGAAAGAAGAAGCAACCCATTGCAGACAGGAACTTCATTAACGAACGGCCTGAGAGCATAAATGAGCGGTCTGAGATTGGTGACGCGGAAGCGGACTTCATTGTTTCGGGAAAAGATGGCAAAGGTATTTTGCTGGTAATTGTAGACCGAAAAACCAGAGCGGCTTTTGTTGAAAAAATTACAGATGTTTCAATCGAAAATGTGCATTTGTCTTTTGTAAAAATTCAACAAAGATTTCCGGAAATGAAAACCATTACCACGGACAATGATATCCTTTTTCGAAAACATAAGGAGTTGGAAAAATTACTTTCGATAAAAATATATTTTTGTCATCCATATCATTCTTGGGAAAAAGGCACGGTGGAAAACACCAATAAATACATCCGCAAAGATATTCCGAAGGAAAGTAATATTTCCAAATATTCCAAAAAATTCATTCTCTCCGTCGAAGAGAAATTAAACAGAAGATTTATGAAATGTTTAGCGCATGCTACCCCAAACGAACTGCTGAAAGAATTTAGAAACCAAAAAAATCGCCAAGTGGCGAAATGTAAAAGTGTTCGGATTGAGCCCGTCGGGTAGGTGAGTTCATATACTATCTTCATAACATACAGAGGAGAAAAAGGCAACTTTAAGGAGTGGCTAGAGCAATCCGAGATAGTCAAGCCCAATATATCCCACCTCGATATCAGTATTCTTTCCACTCTTAAGTAATTCTCGAAATTTTTGCAGGGACACCAACACCACCTCCGCAAATTCATTTTTACCCAAATTTTGCTCTGCCACTTTTTCGCAATCGGTTACAACAACGCAATATCTGTTCATTGTGGAATAAGCGCAATCAAAAGCTGTAGCCACCAGCCTAGCCCTACCCTTATAGCCAGTCTCTTCGAGGAGCTCTCTTTCCCCGGCTTGCTCTGGAGTCTCATTTGCGTCGACATATCCACCAGGAAGCTCGTTTAAAATTTCATTTGGACCGGGACGAAATTGCCTGACAAGAATTATTTGCTGGTCTTTCGTTATGGCTAAAATTCCGGTAGCTGGACCTTCTTTCTTTAAATAAAAATCACTTTCCTTGCCATCAGGCATTTTATACATCACTTTTTCAATTTTTCGGCTGTATTTCTGGAAGGCTATTTCTCTAGACAGCTCTTCCCATTTTTCGACTTTGGTTGGCATAAGATTAGGCACAAACAAATACTTAAATAAGCCATGGCTCTATTATCCCAAATCTTTTATTCTCACAATCAATCTCCGCGTTGGCGCCCAGTGGCAAAACGAATTGTGGATCAGTGTGACCAAAGTCCATATTGGTTATGATTGGCAAATCTGCTCGGCCGAATTCATCCTTGACAATAGTGATGATTCTTTTCTCCAGCTCTAGTTTTTCTTCCGCAGAATAATCTCGCGCTCGACCAAAAACAATTCCATTGATTCGATCAAATATTCCTTGCATTCCGTAATTTCTAAGCTCGTGATCTATTTCATGTATTGTTGGTTTTTCTTCTGATGTTTCCAGGATTAAGATCTTGCCGTCCCAAAATTCCGATTTTGGCCAAAATTGGGTGCCCTTCATCATTTCCAAAACTTCGATGCAACCACCAAATAATTCGCCTCTCACAATCCCCTTTCCTTGCAAAAATTTCCAACCATCATCTTTTTTGAATTCCTTTGTTTTTCCAAGATTATTTTCATCACTCCAATCCAAATAACCATCAGCATATTCTCCATAAGGACTATATGCATAAGTAGCTCTTGGTTCAAATAGCATTTCTTTAACATGACGCTCAAAACTTTCCGATAAATTTTTCATCTGCGAAAAACCCGCCATAATTGATGGGCCATAGAAAGTAACCAGCTCCAATTGATTGCAAAATGCGTGAATTGTTGTTGTGTCAGAAAAACCCAAAAGTATCTTTGGATTGTTTTTGATAATTTCCTTATTGAGATAGGGCAAGATCCGTACTGAGTCATCTCCTCCGATTGAAGTAAAAATAGCTTTTACTTCTGGATCAGAAAAAGCATCATTGATATCTTTCGCGCGAACTTCTGGATTTTTGCGTAGATAATCAGCATCCGCTCGAGCAGTTGGATATTCTTTAATTTTCAGCCCCCAGTTCGTAAGAATTTTCAGTCCATTTTCATAGACATGCGGAAAGACGCTTGGGCCACCCCAAGAAGGAGAAACAATTGCGACCGTGTCGCCTGGTTTTAGTTTTCGTGGAAGCATAAAATTATATCAAAACCATTTCTTTTTCATTTTCAAAATATTACTAGGCTTATTTCTGCTTATTCAGTTTGCTTAAAATAACATTGGCTGTTTCTCTTGGGGTTTGATTCGTATTGTCGATAACTTCTCCAAAGGCGGGATTATTAATCCCAATGGAATAGTGATGCTTAATTCTTTCTTTTTCCCATTCGTTTAGTTCTCGCTCTCCTCTGTTTTTCGATGCTTCTTCAATTTTAGGATTTAAGGTGAAAACCAGAATCTCAGCATCATCTTTTAGTTTTTCTGTGAGATATTCATAATTCTTTTGTGAAAGCGGATATGGGACAATCACGTCAAATTTTCTCTTGGTAAAATTTTTAATTACCGAAACAGCATTTTCCAAATTTAGCTCTATTTTTTCCTCAATTGGCATCCATTCAATAAACGCCGAAAGACTATCAATTTCAACCACAGCAGATTCCTTAATCTCCTGTGCTAAAATTTTTGCAATAGTGCTTTTGCCTGAATTGATTGAACCATTGATAAATATAATCATACTTTCTTGACATCTTTTGTCTGGTTTTATATGCTCATATTATTATACTCCGATATTTTCGCTATCCAATCCCACCCTTATCATATCCACAACCTGATCCATTACACCACCTAATCCAACAGTTAATCTGATGTATCTTGCTAATGGATTTGGCGTTTCTTTAAACTCTATATTATTGTTCACAAAAATTTTTACTACTGCTTCTCTATACTTACCAAAATCGACTAAAATAAAATTGCCACCACCCTCAATTACATCTAATTCTAACTTTCTTAAATTATTAGCGAACTTTTTTCTCGCATTTATTATTTTTTTAACAGAAGTTCTCAAAAATTTACCATCAGAACAAACCACTTCAACTGCTCTTGCCGCCAGCGAAGTTATTTCTCTGAATGGTTTAAATTTTCCTATCATTCTAGCTAATCTTTCTGCGGTTAATATATATCCGATTCTCAGACCAGCCATCCCAACATTTTTGGAAAAGCTACGTATAATAATAACATTTGAAAATTCATCGACCAATGAAGAAGCATCAATACACCCAAAATCAGCATATACCTCATCGATTACCACCAAGATATTTAATCTTTCGGTTTTTTTGATAAACTCTCGTAGCCTATCAATAGTAAAGATGTAACCCGTAGCACCATTTGGATTAGCAATAAGAGCTACTTTCACTTCAGGTGAAATTAATTGAGACAAGACATCATCAGAGCATTTTCCTTCATTGCCACAATAAACTTCAATCAACTTACAATCTAGTTCCTGTGAATGTATTTTATACATTTCAAACGTCGGAGCAACAGTTGCAATGACATCGCCGGGATCACAAAATGTCTCTAGTATCATTTTCATTGCACCGTCAGCTCCATTTGACAATATCAATTTTTCATTAGGCTGTTTTAAATATTGAGACAATGCGTCATACGCTCTATTAACTTCAGGATAAGCACTAGCCATCTCCGCCGAAAATCCTTTTATTATTTTCTTGAATAAGGGTTTTGGCATGGAAGGAATATATTCATTCATTCCTAATCGAACCCTATCCAGTCTAGTAAGAAAATCTTGATTTTTACGTACAATATTATTTACGTGTTTTCTGCAATTAATCATAATGAGAAAATTATTTTTTAATTATCAAAAGCTCTATTTATAAAAATAAAAGGATACCCTCATATTTCTATAGTATAACTAAATAAATTTTTATTCAAGGCCTAGCCTAATCCTAGCCTAATCCCCGTTTGATTTAAATAACAAAATAAAACCAATAGCCCAATAAAAATAGTGAAAAATTGACTAAAGTGCTAATATTATGATATACATATAGGTCAGCTGGACTTAATTATATAAAATACAGCATGTTATGTTTTGACCTATAATAACTCATTGTCTTAGGCTTATGGGCATATCACAGAAAATAAAAGCGGATTTAAATATTAAGCGACACGTATCAATATTGAAAGATATGATTTTTACTATTGATGAAAAGAAAAGATTAATAAGTTTATTCATTAACGGGGTTTTTTTAGAATTACCAAGATTACGGCTAGAAGCACCTTTCATAGTAAAAACAGAAACAGGAATTATTACCATTGAAGATCTCGAAACTCATCCTATGAATTTAGCTAATAGATGGGGCATTTTAAAAGATTTGCCAGATTATAAAATATCCGATCACCAGATGAGATTTATTATTACGTTTAAAGGATCAAATATCTTTGAAAGCTATATTCTTCCAAAAATTCTAGAGGAAGCTGAGCCAATTGCTCGAGTTATCCTCCAGGATAAAAAATTACCATTACCATTTATTATTGAAATGGCGGAAGTAAAATATGGAAAGATTCAATCCATAATACCACAAAAGCCAGAGGGACAATCGAAGATTCTTTTAGGTACTCAAATATTGGGACATGTTCAGGACGCGGCAAAAATTCTGCGATGGGCAAACGAGAATGGAACGTTGCAGACTAAATGGAGGTTTGCTTTGCCAGCAACAAAACGAACTGAAGTTACTAAGGATGCTTTGCGAAACGAAAGCGTTCCGGTAGATGAGTTAATTATCGATTGGTCGTATGCGGGTGGAAAAGATTTTAGGACTGGCTATGGATATAAAGAAGATTTTAGTAAACAAGAGTCATTTTCAACCGTTGCCGCATTTGTAGCTGCAAATACTAGATTGTGCGTTGATGTCGCAAAGGGAAAATATGCCGTTGTTTCAACTAATTTTCGAGCAGAAACACAAATAATGAAAGAGATCAATCCGAATATAATAACCGTTGGAGTTTCACATACATTTCTAACAGGAAAACTAAAGGAACGTATTAATCTGCATAATGATCTCCCCAGGCTTGCCAAAATGCTTCAGCAAGTACAAGAATCACTTGACCTTGTGCCAAAGAGAGTCGTCAAATTGGGAGGAGATATAAAATGCATCGACTATTATTGGAAAGTTAGCAATGAAAAAATGCGAATGCTTGATACATTATTATATCGTACTTTCAATATCGATTCGAAAATTACATTGCAACTCAATGATACAACTCAAGTTATTCAGATTCCCTTGGCAATTCCCGATATAAAAATAACAAAAGAAAAAGCTAGAAAAAATATTGCTTCTATCGTAGGTAAAAAATTATCGCCAACGGATAAAGTAATCATACTTTCTGGAGAAAGTAATGACGGATCATTTAAAAAAAGAGCACGAGAAGTTCTTGAATTCGCAAAATCACATCCCAATATTCATGTTATCATGCCCTTAGAAATTAATGACGAAAGAATCTCCGGAATTGATGTACCGGAGAATGCTTATGCAATAGGCTTCCGAAAGGATTGGGGTGAAATTATCCCAGGAGGAGACATTGCTTTTATTAGAGGAAGTTGGGGTGAGCTAATTGATTTAGTATTTTCAGAAACAATCCCCATAATTACTTCCCCCGGCACGGTTCCAACGGATGCCGACTTAGGTACTACTCAATTTCTCACTGAAGTATCGGAAGAACGTGCTTGCAACATATCATTACTCGTAGAAACGCTACAATCACAGGGCGTGAAGACAAAAACAATAAATGGATTATTAGTTGATTTTAGCAATACCCTAGATAAATACACCTTGCAAGAAGCAATAAAACACGCCTTAAGACCTAACGTTGCAAATGAAATACGGTCAGCTCTTTTGAATATTCCGAGAGGTGTTTCTGGATGTATTGGAAAATTGCACGAACAACTATTGAGCCAAAAAAGGATATTTTCGGCTAGAGAAATTATAAAGATACAAAAAAATATTTGGAGCCAAGATAAAACAGCACAATAATACCGCAAGAATTTACCCTATATTTCCAGGTATAGAACAATGCTTACACATATTAATATTGTTCTTTCCCTTAATAATGTTGTCTTGTATTTTTCTTCTTCCTTCAGTATCCCACCAATTATCATCCTTTAAAATATTACCAAGCTTATAATCTGAATTATAATCATGACAACACAAGCAAATATCGCCATTTGCACTTACAACCAAATTTTCCCATGGCCATGCGCAACGACTTAACGCATATTGGCTGGAGACTTCCTTTGCTGAAGCTGTTTTGTATCTTGAATAATTGATATTTTTCGGTATAAATTTTAAATTTATTTTTCTATCTTCATACCCACCCATATAGGCATTGAACGTTTTAAATACAACCTCATCAACTCCTATATTTTTGCAAATTTCTGAAAATTTTTCTATTTCATGCTCATTGTGTTTCATGACTACAAATTGAACCTCAAGAGCAGGCTTTTTGGCGCCCATGTCTTTTTTGACTGCAATAAAATCCTTAATATTTTTTAATATTAAATTTAGATCGCCCCCTACTCGATATTTTTTATATGTATCATTTGACGCCCCATCAATAGAAATAGTGATATTATCTAAACCTGAGTTAATTAATTTTCTTGATAATTTTTTATTTAATAATAGTCCATTCGAATAAATACTTACCATTTTTATTCCACTAACTTTCGCGAGTTTTACCATTTTAGCAATATCTGGATTTATCAATGGCTCACCATAATTAAATAACGCTATTTCAATTACGCTTTTTTTTATTAACTTTATTATTTTTTTAAAATCATCCAAAGACATTATCCCCTTATTCTTGATCTTATTCATTCCCATAGGGCAAGAGCGACACTTTAGATTACACAAGCGACTCACCTCTATTCTAGCTCTTAATGGCATTGGAATCTTATGGAAACTCGCTTGTTCCTTTCCATGATTAGAAATACTATTAACGCCCAACGCGGATTTATTCATAATAATATATTTAATATTGATTAAAGGTTAAGAGATATGCAATGATTATTTTAAAGGATGAGGATGTTCTGATTCTGAATCTGCCTTTGTATTCTTAAAATCAAACTGTGAATCAATATCCTTTTTGAGATCAACTAGGAATTTCACAAATTTAAGATTTGATTCTGTACTTGAATAAGGTGACATTATATAAGCTTTTAAGGAATAAAAGGGATGCGGATTGGCACCCGTAGAATTACTTGGCATCTCATCTATATAATATGGATTTCCTAGTTCAGAAATCTTTTTTAAAAAAAATGATGTGTAATTATTACGAACTACAGCTTCATCTTCCCAGTTAGAAAAAGAGACCTCCTTGGGTGTGCGTGGTATGAACATAACACAAACACCGAGACCTTTTGAATTTACAACTTCAAAATCCCCTGTTTTATTGAGTTTATTCTGAAGATCTACCGCTACTTCAGTAAGATATGCGACTAAACTTTGAAATCCCGTTACGCCTAGAACATTTAACGCAACATACGCCGAGTTTGGCCCATCGCCTGGCCTAGAATTCTCAATTGAATATTTAAAAGGCCACTTCCAAAATTCAGGACTTTTATATAGGGAAATTTTACTTTTTACCATAAAAGCGCACGACATATATGGACAAAAGCCCATTTTATGAAAATCTATTCCAAAGGAATCGGCCTTATGAATATCTTTTAAATATTTTATTACTTCCGATATTCTTCCCAGCGCCACCGGCTCAATATTCAAAGGATTCGACTTAAAATCATAATCCTTAAAGAAGATCCAGGGAAATGAAACTACGGCATCAACATGCACATGGGGCACATAACCCAATCCAAGTTCTTCAACAAGCCTATCTCTTAGTTCAACTACTTTTTCAATAGGATCAACAACCATATTATTAGTTGATCCGCCTGAAATGATAATAGCAGCAATTTTCTTACCTTTTTTGGTTTGTTCCTTAATAATTCTTTCCATTTCCAAAAGGTCAACCCTACTATCATCACCAGTTTTTACTTTAAAAAAATTAGATGTCCCAATGCCCAGCCAATCAACATCTTGTTTGTGAGCAGGATGTCCCGATGCTGTAGAGAGAACAATCACATCTTCTTTTACGCCTTGCTCAGAAGAATCTGGGGAACAATTCTTCAATCCTAATTTAACCCCATACATTATTGTTGCTTTTCCACCCCAAGTGAAAGTTCCTCCTGCATCCCGCCAATCCCAGCCAATATATTCTGCAATGGATTTCACAACTTTCTGCTCTATCACAAGACTTTTTCCGGAAGCAGTATCCATGCAAAGATTAGGATTATACAAAGACGTAAACGTTTTAGCAGTAACGGTAGGAATAATAGGAGATGCAACAACATTATACATTGAGTTAGGAGAATGCCATCGACAAGCGCCTTGAAACAATTCAGATATCAATGATGCAAAGCGCTCCTTTGATAAACCCTCACTTGGTATTTCAAAACTCTCAATGGCAGATTCATCAGTTTCCGATTTAGATAAAAGGGTGCATTTTGATAAATCAGTGCTTTTTAGAATCTCGACATGCGTATCTTCGATATCCTTAAGCAAAGAAGAAATTGAATCTGTCTCTGGATTATAAAACAAGTCTCTTATTTCTTTAGGTAATGTAACCATATAATTTATTGAAGATTAAAAGTTTCTAGATGAATCTTTTTAGCTTCTTGATCGGATAATTCTTTATACGTAACTCTTAATGTGTATCTGACTGATTTTTCTAATTTATATGTATCTGCTATATCTATTCCCCATATGCTATCCTTGTTCATCTTTTTATTAAGCTTTTCCAGATATTCGAAAATTGATTCTTCATTTTTTAGTTCGATATTCACATCTAAAAATATCAACTTTTGAGTAATTTCCACTACAGGATTATTTTTCTTTTCAGAAAGTAGTTCCACGGACTTATCTATATCTATTTCAGACGCATAGACATTCATTTTAATATCCTGAGGAATTAGCTTATACAGTATCCCTATACGCTGCTCTCCCGAATAAATATCCCAGCATGAATTAGGATTGGCTATTTCAGGTTTTATTTTTGACTCGAAATACTTTATATCGTCAAGTCCAAGCAATCGCAATAGAGACTCAACCCTATCTTTAAATTCGCTTAACGCTTCATTATTCGAAGTTGACATTACTCCGAGAGATTCACGCTCTATATAATTTTCATCTTTTTTACCAAAAATTTTACCAATCTCAAAAATATTCATAAAATCGACATTTTTCTTAAAATACTCATTCAATTGATCCAATAATCCTGTTATCATTGATTGTCTGAGATTCGGATAAATATCATTAACGGAATTTTGAGTAGAAACAGTATCCCAATCAGTATGATTAACAAGGTTATTATCGTCGACTTTCGTTAACGGCCACGATAAGATTTCGTCAAATCCCAGAGTACTTAGAACATCTCTTATTTTATCTGCTAATATAATGTTCTTAGGAGTGATATTTTTAACAACTTCTAACTTAGGGATTTCATCTACAGGAATACGATTGTAACCATAGATCCTTAATACTTCTTCAACTAAATCTTCAGGGAGGGAAAGATCCAGCCTATATGCAGGAGGCGTAACAAGCAACAAATCCCCTTTCACTTCAACAACAAGACCAAGGCACTCGAATATATTTAACACGTCTTCTTCCTTAATTTCGATACCAGCGAACTTGCTTGGTAAGCCTGTTTTAAATTCTATTACAGGAGATACGTATTTTTGGGGATAATATTCAAATAAATCACTGGCTATTTTTCCGCCTCCATATTCCAAAATCAGAGAAACAAGTAAATTCATTGCATACTCGGATTCGCTCGGATCAAGATCTTTTTCCAATCTGTGACTAGCTTCCGTAACTATATTTAAATTTCTTGAATTCTTCCTGACAACTGAACGGTCATAAACCGCAATTTCAGCAAGAACAGACTTTGTCTCTAAACTAATTGCAGCTTCGGTCCCTCCTACTATACCCGCTAAGGCTATAATATTTTTTCGATCTCTAATTATTAGCTCCGTATTCTTTTGCAATTTTATGGAAGTTCCCATTAAAGTCGTCATTTCATCAAAACTATTATTTAATGACCAAGATAATTGTCCTTTAGTTTTTTTGTAATCAATCAGATGCGACGGATACCCAGTAAGCAGCATCACATAATTCGATAAGTCTACTAAAAGATTTATACTATTTAATCCATAAAAATTCATATATTCTCTAAGCCAATCCGGAGAATCTACATTTGTGACATCATCTATTTTTATTGCTAAAACTCGTTTAACATGATCAACTGCTTCAACGCTAATATTTAATTTATCCTCGCCCTTGAAAATTTGTTTGACACCAGGTATTAAAACCTGAAGCCTATAATATGCAGCGACTTCTCTAGCTAATCCCATAACAGAAAGACAATCGGCACGATTTTGTCTTATTTCTAATCCTATTAAATAATCCTTGGCACCTTTATAAGAAACTTCTGTAAAACTATCCATCATAAAACCAGTCAGAGTTAAAGCCTCTCCAACTTCTTTTGGACTAACATTTAAATCTGGCACCAATTCTTTAATTTGACTGTATAATACTTTCATTTTCGTAATATTTATAACCTAAATTACCACCTAGCAAAGTTCTTATGTCCGTGATATTATATTTAGCCATCACCCATCGATCAAGACCCAACCCAAAAGCAAAACCCATCCATTTATCAGTATCAATTCCTGCTCTTTTCATTACGCTTGGATGAATCATTCCTGCGCCACCCATTTCGATCCAGCCCACACCCTTACACAAGGAACAACCTTCGCCATGGCAATTAAAACATTGCATATCTGGACCAACTCCTGGTTCGACTTCTGGATAATATTTATTGCGAAATCTGATGACTACGCCAGGCCCATACATCTTCTTGAATAAGTGGTTGAATATTCCGAATAAATCCTTAAGACTCGTCTTCTCAACGACCACTACGCCTTGATAATGATGAAATATAAAGTGGTTACTTTTATTAACGCTCTCGTTTCTGTAAACTCTTCCTGGAGAAACAATCTTAAATGGAGGCTTATAATTAGCCAATGTGCGAGATTCAATCGATGATGTTTGCGTTCTTAATAAATAATCCGGCTCTTTGATATAAATAGTATCCTGCATATCTCTAGCAGGATGGTCAAGAGGAACATTTAATCTTTGAAAGCAAAATTCATCTTTTTCAATCTCTGGTCCATCCATTATGCTAAAACCCATGCTTACGAACAAATCGTTCATTTCTCTGATAGTCTTAGATATGGGATGGAGATGTCCAATTTTTGAAATAGAGTAATCAAAGTTTTCCGATTGCATCTTCAGGCTTTCAACCAATTCGCCTTTTTTCATTAAGTCTTCTTTTTTCCTAAATAAATCCGAAGCTTCCTTGTGGCGTTGCTGTATTAAAGGTGCCATTGTCTTTTTTTCTTCAGGTAATAAATTTTTTATTTCCTTCAAAAAAGATTTAATAGTGCCCCTATCGCCTAAATATTTTCGCCAAATAACATCCATCTCCACAAGGTTTTTTGCGGTTGTCAAGTCATTTTTAAGCTCATTTATTGAGTTTTTTATATCATTTTCTAGCATAATAAAAAAAGAAGTATTAAATAATACTATTAAAACAATACACCGTTCTTTTAAAAAAATCAATGACGCTTAGCACATAGCGTGACTTCCGCAGTTACTCGTTAAATGCGCGCTAAAATAAAATATCCAAATCAACCAGTTTCAATAATCTTCTTAACCTCCCCTACCAACTCAGTTGGGGTAAATTTTGATTTTGGGATAAAACCATTGGCGCCCAAGTCAATTGCTTTTTTGCGATTGTCTCCCTCGCCGATATTGCTGAGCATAATGATTTTGATGTTAGCGTCATAGTCACCACTGCGTAAACCTTTTATTAAATCAAAACCATCTATTTCCGGCATAATCGAATCAGTTAGCACAATATCCACTTTTTCTTTTTTAGCGACGCTCAAGGCGATTTTACCATTTTCCGCCAAGAAGACTTCGAAGCCGGAATCGGTAAATTTCTTTTGATAAATCTCCAAGAGCATTTGATCATCCTCGGCGATAAGCAGTTTTGGCATAATGTTATTTTACTAAATTATTAGACTCAATTTTGCTGAAAATTTCCTTGATCTTTTCCGCCATTTGTTTTGTGGTCAAACCTTTTCGAACAATGAAATCAACCACGCCTAGTCCTTTGACTTTTTCGCGTATTCCATTGTCATTTTCGTCAATAAAAATTACGACAGGAAAACGCTTCATTCTTTGGTCGTCTCGCATATGTTGCAAAATATCCAGGCCATTATGCTTGCCCACTTTTGTGTCTATGAGAACAATGTCAAAATGATAATCATACAAAAGATATTGCGTTGCGTCCCATTCGCTGTCAGTCGCCGTTACGACGACTCTTTCCGCCAGAAATTTATTTGACTCAGTCAAAATAGTGCCTGGATCGGTTATGATAAAAAATGCATATACTTCTCGTTTTATTTCTTCCGGCATATTGTTTATAGATTATTTTTTATCCGCTGTTTGCTCTAGGATTTCTTTGGGAGTTTCAATCGGCAATTCAACAATGAATTGCGCGCCTCTGTCCTTGCCTTCGCTCTCTACTAAGATTCTACCGCCATTTTTTCCGATAATCAAGCGATCCACGTAGAGATTCAGTCCAAGCCCGTCAGGATTAAAAAGACTAGTGCCTTTTCCACGAGAAATTTTTTGGAACAGCTTTGGGGTTTCTTCTGGCGCTACGCCGATGCCGGTATCGGAAATGGTTATGCGGATATTTTTCTCCATTTGTTCGAGTTTGACTGTCACGCCACCTTTGGTCGTATAGCGCAAAGCATTATCCACGATGTCCGAGATGACTTTGCGTACCTTGACGCCGTCAACAATGAGTTCCGGTAATGTGGTTTTTGGTTTTTTGTATTCCAAATATAACCCTTTGTCCTTGGCTTTAGAGGTAAAAGTATCCACCACTTCTTGGCAAATCGCTTCCAGCTTCTCCGATGCGAATGTAAAATCCATTTTATTGAGTTCAATACGGGGAATATCCAACAGCTCCTCAACCAAATTCGCCATTCGTTCATTGCTGGCATATACGCCCTTCAGTATTTCATATTGCTTTGGGTCAACTTTTCCGTATGATCCTTCCAGGAGCATGGAAACATAACCCTTAACGGCGGTCAATGGCGTTCTCAATTGATGAGAGGCGATGGAGATAAATTCAGATTTGGCCTTGTCTAGCTTGATTGCTTCTTCTTGACTCATTGTTTTTCCATTAACTTTTTAGTTTTCGCCAATAACTCACTTGGAGTAGTATGGGATTTATTCACAAAAGCATCCGCGCCAACTTCAATGGACATATCCTCATCTTCTTGTATGTCATGATATCCCGTGATGATAATTTTCATATTCGGATTACTTCCATCTTTGCGTATTTTTTTCACAATTTCAAATCCGTTCATAAGCAAGCTAACTAAAACCACATCAATTTTTTCTTTTTCAATAATATCAAAAGTCTCTTTTTCATTCAAAGCGATGAAAACCTCAAAACCAGAATCGGAAAACTTTTTCCGATACATATCATCCATCATTTTGTCATCCTCCGCGATTAATATTTTTGGCATAAACTTTATCATTTTTTAATTGTATTTTGAACTTGCGCTAAGATTTCTTCAGGAGTTTTCACCGGCAACTCAATGATGAATTGCGCGCCCTTGCCTTCGCCTTCCGACTCTGCCCAAGTGCGTCCGCCGTGGGCTTCAATGGTCAATTTAACCAAATACAATCCAAGACCAGTGCCATTAGCATTGAGCTTGGCGACATCTTTACGAGAAAATTTAGCAAAAAGTTGAGAAATGTTTTCCTTGGAAATTCCACTGCCCGTGTCAGCTACCGTCACACGGACAACTTGACCAGCAATCGCTTTTTTGTCCTGATCCTCTAGGCTTTGCGGTTTATAGCGAGAAGACGAGTCTAGCTCGACCTTCAGGACAATTTTCCCTGCTGGTGTATATTTTACCGCATTATCCACAAAATTGAAAATGGCCTCAAAAATCTTGCTTTTATCCAAAACCAATTCCGGCAGTGCTGTTTTTGGTTTTTCGTATTCAAGCACCAGATTCTTTTCTTTGGCGGTCGGTTCCACATTAACATAGACGCCCTGACAGATATCTTCCAGTTTTTCTTTCGTGAAAGTCAGCTCTATTTTCCCCGACTCCATGCGTGTAACGGCCATCAAGTCTTCCGTCAGGTGAATTTGCCTATCATTAGCAGCATTGATATTTTTCAAAACCTTAATTTGATTTTCCGGTATCTCCCCATAGGAACCCTCCAAAAGCATTGCCAGGTAATCCTTGATTGGCGTTGGTGCATGCAATAGTTGATGATTAACTAGACCGATAAATTCTGTTTTGGCATTATCTAGTTGCCTTAATTTATCATTAGCAATCGCCAAAGAATCTGCCATTCTTTGCAACTCCCCTCCTCTTTTACTGATTTCCTTGTTAGCTACTTCCAAGGCTTCTTTTCTTTTACTAATTTCCTTATTAGCGATGCTTAATTTTACATTTTTTCTATCAATCTTTTTATTGGCAACTTCCAATTCTTCTTTCTGCTGGACTTCTTTTTTGACCGAGTTTATAAGCACCCAGCCAAAAATTACCAACAAAATCAAGGTAAATCCGGTTAAGAGTTGATTGACAAAAGATCTTATAAAAAAGAATTGAGAACCAATAAGGATGACCAGCCACACAACCAACGCCTGCACCAAAAGAACTTTTATATTTAAAAATTTATATTTAGTAATAGAATATGCCACAAAAAACACAAACACTATAGCACCGATAGGGCCAAAAAAAGAAAGTTTATCTAAACCAATAAGAGGGGCCGTGACATTAGTTACTAGCGCCCATGCAATTAAAGATGAAAAGCCTATAAGAACCAATTTTATTTGTTTTTTTATTTGATCCGTTCCTTTTTTAAACTTTTTAAATAACACGATAAAGGACCAAAGCACATACGTAACAAAAACTACCGGAATTAGATAATAGAGCGAACCCAAAACTGCATCGCAATCAGGAGTAGAAGAATCAATATATTCAATATTGAATTTGGTTGGTGCTAAAAAAATAAAAGGTAAAATTGGAATAAAGATGAGCAAAACTTTTTTCAATGACACATTATTTTCATCAGGAAAAGCATAGCTGAAATAAGTGAAGATTGCGGGGACAAGAACACCAACTATGGAAAGCTTGGAATAAATTTCTGATATATTCGGATCAATACTAACCCAATCCATCATAGTGAATAGAATCCACAAACCTATACTTATGGATAATAGAAAGAACAAGCGATTTGTTAGATTTTTTTTGTTACTGAGAAAAACCAAAAACCCTAACACCATAACCAGCACTAAGCAGGGTATGAATGTATAATAAACTAAACTTGGTGCAGGACTACACATAAGCAAAGAATTTATCTTTTACTAAAATATAGCACATAATTAAAAATAACCAAAATAAATAACCAAAATAAAACTCCTCAATCGCATGATTCTGCGATGAGGAGCTTTAGCTATTGGAAGATATGCGTACGGCTTCTACGCGAATCCCTTATTGATTTTTTACCAGACAGCGATATTCACTCCGCCAATAACTCTTGATCCGGTTTCAGCGATTCCCCCAAAGTCTTGCTGAAAAATTATTAATGGAGACACCTCCAGCCCACAGATTTTAATCGGAGTTGAGATTGTGCACCTGGCGAAGCTAACAAGCATTGGGTCGGTATCATAGATACCGCTATTTCCGCCCGCTTCTAGCTTCAACGCGATCAACCATTCTCCGATTTTGAGGAAATCTTTTTTCTCAGCGCCGACTTTCCAAACAAAGCCACCTCTACCGATGTATTCTTCACGAATGGAAAACATCTTTTCAAGGTAAGCAAATGGCACAAAGCCATATACCTCTTGAAATTTGACACCGGCATATGCTCCGATAGAATCTCCTTCCATATCACTCAGTGTGTCCACGTTATAGTACACAACGCCGAGATCAAATGTGAGACCCTTGATTTTGAATGAATCTCCGAGATACACGTCAACCTCATCAAAACCTTTCTCGGAAATATAACTGAGGGCTCCGAAATATAGTCCCGATGGATTATGTGTTAGCGAGAAGCCAGCCGTTGTCATCAGACCATTGGTATATTCGCCTGTGTTTTCATTGATGTAGGAAGAGAAAACTCCCAACTCCGCAGAAACCAAAAAGGTTTTTTCTTTTTCTTCTCCAGACACTTCCGCGGCTCTTACTAAAGCCGAACTGAAGAAAGCCATAACCAGCATCATTGAAGCTATATATGCTCTTTTCAACTTATTCTCCTTTTTTTAAGCAACCGCTATGGTTTCAATGTAATCGAAAGGCTCTTCATTACAATCAACATACCTCTCAATTCTTCTTATTATTTCCGCTCCAAATTCCTTTTGGATTCTTTTGCTGAAGCCAGTAACGACTCGGCAATGAAAAGAAAATCTTGAAACGCGCCGATTGTTTGCTTCTCTAATCATCTCTGTAATGAGAAGCATCCCTATGCTGGGCCTAATACTGTTTTTATCCGCAATAACGATATCCACATAAAACATCCCGACATCGCTTGCTGCCATTACCGGATCCTCAATTAGATAATCCAGCACCGCCTCGTTATGCGGCCTCGCCAGAATATACCCCGAAATTCGATTGTCGCCATTTCTGTGAACAATGTTAATATTCCGTGGATTCTGAAATTGATCTTTGTAATAATCAACGTCCGAATCCTGCCACGTGCCACTTCGCTTTCCCAGATCCAAGACCTGAGCAACAATCTCCGGCGTGAAATCAGCCGGTTTTAGAATTTCAAACATAGCCATCCTCCTTTGCACAGATAGTCAAGTGATAGTTTAAAAAGATAACCAAACAGGCCAAGCACGCCACCATAGACGGCCGTGCAATAGATACTTCCGATTGCGATGACTCCAAAGACTTTCCAAAATTGTTTTTTGGAACTTTCCCGAAAAAACAAATAACTGGCAATTGGGCTCGGCCAAATAGATAGCGCGATGAAAGTCAATCTCTTGCTTTCTCTGACATACTTTTTAAATTTCAAAAGTCTGCCAGTGTCGCTCTTGATCCAATTTTTTCCGAGTTCAAGGAAGAGCACGTCTTCCTTGAGAAAGTCATACAGATAGACTCCCAAAAGGTTGACGATTACAATTGATGAATACAAGGGAGCAAAAACGGTAAAGCCGAATTTGATTCCCAGCCATGGTAGATAGACATAATCAAACACGTAATAGATCGCCGTTGCAAGCACATAGGCGAAAGTAAACTTAAAAGTCTTTTTAGTTTTCATGCTCCCTCCTATGCGTTGAATTTTAGGAACAGATTTTTTCTGTCCTCCGTTATGCTATTGTCAAAAAACAACCCTAAACAGTAGCATATTTCTCCTTCATTGTCAAGCGAACCGGCGATCGATAAGCGCGAAATCCCCGTAATAGAGACTTTTTCGCAATTTTTTCGATAAAAAGAAAGGCACCTTTTTCCCCGAAACTGGGAATAAAGACGTCTGAACGCGACACACGGGAAAAATGTTTTTTGGCTATTCCATCTACAATCTTAATCATATTCAAATAATAGCCATTGGTTTCCGAAGCGCCAGCTTGAATACTCATCCAGCCATTTTTTTGGAGCACCTTTGAAGATATGGCGATCAGCTCTTCATAGAAATTGACAAAATCCTTTTTCTTTTTTCGGCCAATTGGAATGTCGGTCAGGTCGCAGATAATGCCGTCAAATTTTCCGTTGATTTTTTTGATTGTGGACTTCATGTGATGCAAGGCGTCTCCAATGTAGAGATTGACGCGCGGATCATCGAAGATTTTTTGTCCGAAGTGTTTTTTGCAACAATTGATCACTTCCACGTCCAAGTCAATTATTTGGATATGCGCATGGGGATTTTTTTCTAAAATCGATTCCGCCAGACTACCATCGCCACCGCCGAGGATCAAAATCTTTTCATCGGTTCTTTTGAGAAATTTGAGCATTTCTCTGTCATAGATGTCACTGTCATCATCCGTTCCCTGGATAACTCCGTCGATAACGAGACAGCGCCCGAAGATATCCGTATCCACCACAGAAATGTCTTGGAATTCCGATTTGATGTTTTCCACAATCTTTTTTACCTTAATCTTCATTTTTTCTCCTGTGGAGTAGATGGGGATGTGTATGTATTCCATTTGCTTGGCTCTAAATTTATTAAAATAAACTTTATAAAAAAGGACAGCCCGCGCCGTCCCCCTAAAACACTAATTTTAAATTGGAAAAACTAAAAAATAGACCAACTTTCTCCAGAGAGAAAGCATATTTGAGGTTTATTTGAAATAGAGATTTTCTGGTTTTTCGCATAGATTTTTGAATCTTTCTTAGGCTAAAATAACTTACCAGCCTAGCACAAAACAATCTACTTGTCAATTGGCTGTTGGGCGACCATTTTTTGAGTTTAGTCCCAATCGACAAAAAAACGCCCGAATGGACGCTTTAGACAATATTCAATTCAAACCATAAGTATTCATCGACTGAGTCGATGAATCAAATTCATCTTGTATCTGATCTATATTTGGTCGGAAAATTAGCATAAAATTCTTCTCTGTCCCCCACTGATTTTACCTTGAGGCTATTGTAGCAAGAAAGTGTGGAGAGAGCAAGCAAATATTTTTCAGTCACCTTTTCAATCACCTATTGTTCCAAAATCTCCCAATATCCACCTTTATAACCAATTCTTTTTAATACCTTTTTTTGTCTTAATTTCTTTATATTATTTTCGATAGCAGTAGTGCTAATTTTTAATTCTTCTGCTAATTTATCAATGGTAATTTGTGGTTTCTCCCTTATCAATTCAAGAATCTTCTTCTCGTTTTCTCCCAACCTTTCTCCCAACTTTACTCCCAACTTTACTCCCAACCCTAACTGGTATCTTTCCATTCTTTGCTCAACACTCATCTTTTGCAAATCCGGCCGTTCAAAAGTGATGCTGAAGCGCACATCACTTACATCCAGCAAGGGATGCGGTAATAAATATTCGTCCATCATCTCGCCTATTCTCATTAGTCCAGAGCCGATCTTCTCAACCAATTCCATTCTTTGCATTAGTCCAAAAAGAAGCGTGTTTCGGGGAAAACTTTTTTTGTATAAATCTTCAACCTTAATATTGCCAATTAAACTTCCAGGGTTATCAATTTCTACCCGGTCGGAAAAAATACTGATTTGAATGTTGCCAATGGAAAAATAGTCCCGATGAGCGATTGCGTTAAGAAGCGCTTCCCGCAAAGCTTCCGCGGGCAATTCCAAAACTTCTTTTCTTGGACCGCCACCCTTGATAATATACTCAGTATTTAATTTTGACTGCAAATAGTTAAGGGCTTCTTGGTAATTCGTATATAAGTCTGTATCAAATTCTTTTCTATCAATTACTTTTGTTTTGGATTTACCAAGAAACAATGCGCAAGTGATCGTGGCACTACTGATAAACCGTGAGGCTTTATTGCAAAACATCAATACTCCGGCATTTTTCAGTTTATTATCTCCTAGCAATTCCAGGTTTTGCAAGACCTCATCCCGGCTTAGCTTGGTTTCTATGCCTATTTTTTTCAAAAAATTCCCATAAGCCTCGTCATTAAAATCTTTTACTAGATCAAATTTTTTATTCAATTTTTCGTCAAAGCGAATAAGGCCTTCGTCCATAAAAAGATCTCTAATTTCGTCTCGAGAAAGTTGTTGGCTATTAGCGCCCTGACGCATATAGAATTTTCCTCCAGTTGAATAGGGTTTCTTTTTGCCTTCGGGTACGTCAATAATCACCACGCCTTCAAATTCGCTTATACCCACCGAGAAGATTGGATCGAATTTTCTGACCAAGTCTTGAATTTCCGATTTCATCCGATTGTTTAAAGTGGCCGGCTTTATTTTCCCATCATCAGTAACGCCAATCAAAATCTTGCCTCCATTGACATTGGCCATGGCACAAATTTCTTTGGCAATATTGGAAGTATAGCTTTCTTTAAATTCAAGATTAAATCCCTCGCCCTCTTGGATTAAAAAATCAAGTTCTTTATTGTTCATAGAAATAAAAAATTAACAATATTTTATTCTATTGTAGCAATAAAAATGTCGAGAAGCAATGGTGATGGGGGGCTGACGCCTTAATTTGATTCATTAAAATAAAAAGGTTATAATATAAATAACAATTCATTGCCTAAACCCCACAAAAATGTGGGGCATGGCGCTAAAACCAACCAAGGTAGTAAGCTCCTCGTCCAGAGCACCTTGGTTGGTCGTGCATCGAAAGGTGTGCGGGTGACCTGAAAGGGTCATCGCTGGCGGGGAGCTTTTTGTATTCTCACCAGCAAAAATAATCTTAGAAACGGGAATTATTTCAGCCAAAACCAATATTGATTCAGAAGTTCCTGTTCCAAATCGTAAGCATCGGCGTGAGAAAGAACGCCTAGATACGATTGCAGACACTGGTTCAGTGATTTCTCATTTCTTTTGCTTGCTTTATATTCCAGGATGCGTTCTTGAAGTTTTTTAAAAATGCGCTTTTTCGTCTTTGTCCGCAACGCCCGACAATGCGGAAGAGTTACGTAGCCGAGAAAATCTATTCCTTGTTTGCATTTTCTGATACTAACTTTTCCAGGATGAAGCTTCAGCGAAAGTTTTTCTTCGATAAACCGACCAACAGGATTGAGGATATTCGACAAAAACTCCTGACTATTACTGACGATCACGAAATCATCGGTATAGCGGGCATAGTGTTTTATTTTCAACTCATGCTTTACAAACTGGTCGAGTTCGTTCATGTAGACATTGGCGAAAAGCTGGGAGGTAAGATTGCCAATCGGCACGCCTCTGCTACTGAAAATGTCTGATTGATCGGAAGAAAAACTTTCTACGATTTCTTTCAAGAGCCACCGCACATTCTCGTCCTTTATTCTCTTGAATAAAATTCGCAGCAGAATGGCATGATCGACCGTATCAAAAAATTTTTTGATATCGCACTTTAAAACGAAGCACGGTCTCGAATAATTTTTGCTTTCTTTTTCGATCATTTTTTCCAAGGCCGTAACACCCTTGTGCGTCCCCTTCCCGATGCGACAGGAAAAAGAATGTGAGATAAAAGACTGCTCGAAAATCGGGCTAAGCACTGAAAAAATGGCATGATGCAATACTCTGTCCTTCACTTCTGCTTTGTGAATATGTCGCTGTTTCGGATCACGGATATAAAATGACGAATAGCTCTGGTGTTTGTATGTGCGACTCCTCAGCTCTTCGCGAAGCTGAAAAATATTTCGCTCCAATTCCCATTCGAACTTCAAGACATCCGCCTTTTTTCGCTTACCCTCCTTGAAGTTGTCCCAGGCCAAAAACAGGTTTTCCAGCGAAATTATTTCTTCAAAAATATCTTTGTAGGTTTTCATAATTCAATAACAATAAAAATATGGATGAATTTGACATTCCGATCTTCAAAAAAATCTGCGATATGTATAAAAATTTCTACAGTTTCAGGAATTCCGTTCCCAAACAGGACCGTTATACACTTTGGCAAAAATGCGAGAATATTTTGCTGGAAATATTGGAAAGTATATTACTTGCCAGCCAAATGCCTAAAAAAGAAAAGCTACCGATTCTGGAAAAAACAAGCCTACAGCTTAACTCGTTCAGGATTTTTGTCCGTCTGGCCAAAGAAGTTCGCGCCATTGATACTAAAAAATACATCTTACTGCAAGAGAACACAGATGAGATTGGAAGAATGTTGGGTGGCTGGATACGCTCCAATCATTCTGATTAAGACACAAAAGACATCCCCCTCTGGATGTCTTTTTGTTTTGAGAAGAGACTTCGGGAGAAATCCCGAGGCGGAACCGAACTGCTTGTTGACATTGTTCGTCCAGTTAGTGTTGAAGTTGAGGTCGCCGTCGTTCCAGTTGAAGTTGGGCGCGTTCACGAACTCACCATCGCCGTCGGGATTTTGCTTCTACCCGTCCATTATCACCAGGAGTTGAAATTTACTGTCTGAATAAATCAGGCCTATATTCTCTCCTCCTTGAATTTTATTCGGGAGTAGTTCTTTTTATCGAACATCTCCACCAGGTAAAAGCAAGCAGTATCTCCTCAAGATAACACACTTCTTCCAGCCGTAGCCGAATAGAACTCCGGTTATTTTCCTTGAAGAAAGAGAGGGCGACAGCTATCCGTGGACAACTGCTCATTGGCCCGCTCATTCAGAAGTATATCAGAACAGCTTATTCTAGCAAATGAAAGAGGCTACCCACAAGTGGATAGCCTCGATTTTGAACCGACCGCCTTCGGCGGAAAGTTCAAGGAATAAAAGGCACGAGAGGGACAAGGTTTCGAAATTTCGAGTTTCAATTCTGCGGGAGAAATCCCGAGGCGGAACCGAACTGCCCGTGGACATTGCCCGTCCAGTGAGTGCCGAAGCTGAGGCCGCCGTCGCTCCAGCCGAAGTCGGGCGCGTGCACGAACTCACCATCGCCGTCGGGAGCATACTCGTCGCCCGCACAATCGATGTGGAGCTGTTCCCACTGAATCTCACGTTCGGGGTGGGTCAGCAACATGATTCCGATTGCAAAGGCTCCGAGTCCAAACTCATTGACAATGAAGACCTCACGTCCCCGGCGCACCGAACGACCCTTATGACGGAGACCGAACTGGGCCGGAACGACGAGGATGTCGAAGTCCTTCTGCTCGTCGCCGAGCTTCTGGAACATCTTCACCGTCTTGACATGCTGCCTGAGGTACTCCGCTCCGAGATGGCCGTCACGGTAGTTGTAGAACTTCCGCTTGGACGCGATCATCGCGAGAACCTTCTCGACCGCTTCGCCATACGTCGGTGCGAGCGTCTCCCACTTCGGAATAGCAAACCATCCTTCAGCGTTTGAGGGTAGCGTCTGCTCGGCGATCTTCTCATCGGCGAATCCGATGCCCGGGAATAACTGACGCAGGATGTTGGTCTGTTCCGTAATCCCCTTGACCTTGTAGCCCTTGGGGTACGTGTAGCTGGAACTGACTTCCTCGTCGGCGAACTGATTGGACACCGAAAGCTCTCTGATGGCAGTGATGATGCGAGCTTGAAACTCGTCGCCGTTTTCAATGAGTTTCTGGGTACCGTCCTTGTCTCCGAGAAGACCATCTGCAATTGCGCGATCAATGGCGTCTTCGGAAAACCGCTTGACTTGCTTCTTCTGTCCGTCTGTGATACCGGTGATCAATGTTTCCATTGTCATCCTCCTTTGGTAATTTTATTTTCCCGAACCCCGGGATTAGGGCTTGTATCTCGAATGAGATGAGCACCTTGGAAGCCAAAAATGACGCCCAAAATGCTCATCTCATTGCTTTTATGGATTTAAGGTACTAACAGGCTATCCTAGCATATTTAAAGCCGTTTGTCAAACTCGTTGACGGACGGATTGCATAGCTAAAAAAGAGAGGTCACCTTTGAAATATTACCGATATTCTCTTTTTTTCATCCTTACTGAAAGCTTTATTGTTCTGATTGATATCTTTCAACATTTTTTTTTAAATATTTTTTCAATTCAGTTCTGAATAATATCATATCTTTATCGCTAGTGTTTTTGCGTGAAGAATAAAATTGCCCAAAGCTGTCCCGAATTAAATACAATGCAAGCTCGTCTAATTTCATTAAAAGCCAACCGTCTACTTCCATAGATTCTTCTTCATAATTTATATATGGCAATAATACTTCATCGGCATATTCTTTTATAAAATTTTTCCTTGATTCATCGTTATCATGTTCCTCTATTGTTTCCTCGGGAAGATTCGCAGTCACATCTAAAAAATTGATGGAATGCTCATACAAATTTTTTATAAAATCTTTCTCTTCAAATTTACGAAAGGGCTTTAATAAATAAACTAATGCTTTTATCGAAGCTTCAAAATCATATTGAGTGCCTTGTAAAATACCTTCAAGCTTTGTTTTTGTCCATTCGGCAGGCGGGTCCCCTATTGATTGTTTATTTTCTTGAACTTTGTTGGTATTATTACTTTTCTTTTTTATGCTTTCTATCCATGATTCTATCAGCGAAGTCCACTCTGTCCAGTTGTATGCCTTACTTAAATTAGGAATAAGTTCGCTGTCGAAGTCCTTTATGATCTTATCGTCGCTGTAATTCCAGTAGTTGCGTAAAACAGCTACGTATTCCTGAAGTAAAATAGCTGATTTTCTGGGATCGTAATAAGCCAAACTATTTTTAGCATTATTCTTAATATGCATCAACTTTTGTTCTATCGGAGACAGTCTTCTCACAAAAAGCACTCCTCCCAACTTATCCAGAAACTTCTCCACGCTTTCTTTTACAATCCCTTCCGTATTGGAAAATTTCAGATAAGTAGTTGCCGAGGCATCGATCGCGTCCAACACTTCATTGACACCGTATTTTCGTAAATGATTCCGAAGATTATTTTCCCCGTGTTCACTTATTGTAAGCGGCTCAATTTTTGCCTCAACATATTCCTTGATCATTTTCAATGTTTCATCGTCCAGATTAGACAACGATTTCTTCCATTTAAACATCAGCTCAATCTGTTCTCTTCTCTCCTGGATCAGCTCCAACTGCTTGCGTTGTTTTTCAACTACGGAATTATCATTCAACTTTCTGTCGCTCTTGCCAAGATTGCAATCAAAACAACTCGTAATCAGATTTACAATACCATTATCCCCGCCCTTCGAAACTGGCTCAATGTGATCTATATGCAAAACAACATCAGGAGCTTTCTCACCACAATATTGGCAGGTAAACCTGTCTCTCTTAAATACTTCAAATCGTATGGATTTTGATATGCCTTTTCTTTTCATACTCCTGTACTTTCTTGATAGCCATGTTTAACCCGACGTCGACTTATTAAAAATAGTATTTTTATCGTATCCCTAAATCACCATAAAGTAAAGAAAACAGCCCCTATTTCGCTAAATTTTGCCCTACGGGCGCTTTTTGTGCTGATATGGTGTAACTATACCAAAAGCCAGAACATTCCGCCCCGGCTTTGATATTTCGTTATTGCGTATAATCACATTATTTATCACAAACAGCTCTCTTGTTCCCTGTGTTTTCTTGATTCAAAAGAAGCCTTGTATCGATTATGAACAAACATCAAATCCTCAACTATCCCTTTGAGAATTTTATTGTGCTTTTCATTCCAGCCTTTCAGCGCAATGCCCTCTCTTGCCAATTCTAAAATCGTTGCCATCTGGATGTGCAAATCGTTATTCTGCATTTGAAATTCCAATTGTTTTTTACGCTTCTGATTCATAGCCCTATGATTTTTTGGATACAAAAAAGGTCCTCCGTCGGCGGCACCGTTTCGGGCACCCAACACCCTTTCGAGTATTGACCCATGTGAACAGATACCGATCAGAAGACCGTTATTGTTCACATGGGGTTTCATATATTTTGCCATGCCTACACCCGAAGGCATAAGTTTAGGCTGTATTGTAAATTTATTCTAGCTTTTTAAGTCGTGTTGGTCAATTTTCGGAAAGTTTTAGACACTCTTTTTAAATTTAGGCATACTAAAAACTAACTCCTATAAAAATAAGTTTTTATGCGTAACTTACGTTTCCGAATACTTTTTCCCATTAAGAAATCTGATTTCCTTTGTGAAATTAGCGACTCTATGATCATCTATTTCTAGGTTTAGCATTTTTTCTCGCTCTTCGTTTTCAATTTTATCCCTATTTAAGGTAAGAATGTATTGGAAGTCTTGTGACTCTTTTTTGGCTAAATAATTTAGACTTTTTATTAATGAATCCTGATCAACATCAAAAATATTATCATGAACCAAAAAATGAGGATGTCTCACTTGGGTGTATTCGTTAAATAATAATGCTAAATCATAAATAAAAACTTTCGTTCTGTCCACACTATGGCTACCATCATCATCTATCCTCATTTCAAATGATAAGACCTTTTTACTCTTCCCGCTTGTAACTGTCTTAATATCAAAGGATGCTTCGTTGCTATCCATTATATATTCATGGATACTTAAAATTGTTATATTAAAACTATCTATTATTTTTTTAGCATCAAATATCAAAGCATCCAGCTCCTGGAAATATTTGTCTTTCTCTAGTTTTAAATCCTTTAATTCTTTTTCGGTGTTTTCATAGGCCGCATACTTACTTTGAATATTTGCATAAGACTCTCTTTTTTGGTGATAAATAGCAAAACCGTTTTTCACATCCTTCAAAACACCCTTTTGATCAATAATTTCTAATTTATTTAGTCTGCTGTCTTCAAGAGCCTGAAGTTTTCTTGCAGTAACATTTAATTCATCGCTTATAGATTTAATTTTTTCATTAAACAATTTTCTTTGGAATTCATCAATTTTTTGTTTAAAATTCACGACTTCTTCAATGGATTTGGAGACAATATCACCAAGGCCTGATTTGAATTGGTTATAAATAATTTCAATATCTTTTTCTTTAATAGCCTCCAGTGCTGGGAAGGTTCTCATTTTTCTCAATTGATATCTCAGGGCAGTCTGATGAGAGCGTAAATCATCTATCTCTATTTGCATTTTAGCCAAATCATCCTGCTGTAGCGCATATGCGTCATTGGTCTTGAAACTTTCAAGCGCTGTGTCTATTTTCTTTAAATCATCATTGAGGGAGTTGAGTGTAGCCTTGACATCGCCGACTTTTTTTGTTCCGTTTTCAGTTAAGGATTTTCTCAGTGCTGTTCTGTGGACACTAGTTTTTTCAATTTCTTTGAATTTTTTTTGTATCTTATTGATAAGCGAGACATCCAGACCAAAAATGAACGCACTTGGTTTTATGGCAGGAGGTATGGTCTTTTGTGAATTACTCTCATAACACATCATAATATCCTTAAACTCAGATCCTTCTTCTCTTAAGAACGGTCCCAGAAATTCACGAAAACTAATATCTACACTTTCGGAAGTTTCCAAAAATAATATCCTCCCCAAATATTGGCTAGCATCATCCAAATTAGAAAAATCGGTTGTTTTACCATCTTTTATAATTGTTGGATTTTCTGGTTTTCCTTTTGTTCTAATTATTCTAAGATTTTGAGAATTAATTTCAAGGTCTAAAATTATTTGAGTATCATCAGAAAATTTATCAAGTGGGATCTTCATAACCCGACTATTGGAACTTGCCTTTAAAAGACAAAAATTCACAAATTCTATACTTAAAGATTTGCCCACTCCATTAGTTTTTTTCCCTTTTCTCACATTGTCTGTTTCAACTTTTTCACCCATGATAAGATTTATCCCATCTTGAAATTCGATGGGTTCAAATATTTCTGGTGAAGAATGAAGTTTCAATAATTTTATTCTCATACTTTATAAATATAAGGATCTGTAAAATTTATAATACCCGCGGTATATAAAAATATTAACGATAGCATTATTTGCCGATAATGAATTATTTTTAATTCCTTTTTTAATTTTTCAGTTACTTCAAAAATACTTACCTTATCATCATCCTTGCTCTTTAAAATTTTTAAAATTAAATACCCAATATAAATTGGCGTTGTTTTAATTTCTTCATCTTTTGTAATCAAATTATTCTTCTTCATTTGGAAAAATACTACATTTGGGAATCTCTCCAATTAAATAATATCTTATTGCACTATGCGCATATTTCTTGCCACTACTTTCAAGCTTATTCTCAAGATAATCTGCCATCTTATCTAACGCGGTCATAGGGTCACCATTATTCTCTCTTAAAAACCTACGACTAGTTTCCTTCAAAAACGCCACCTTTTTTGCTACCATTATCTTATCTGGACCAATTGCCTGTTCTGCTTCTTTTTGTGCACTTGCATACATTGCGCTATTTACTATTTCACTTTTAATTTGTACACAATAGCTACTAAAACGTTCGAGTTTTTTATCAGGATCAGGCATGGTATTTTCAAACCCTTCATTGATAAAGTCCGCATTATCAGATACATAACAGATAAGATCCATTACGGTTTCAACTTCTGTCGCGTTGGAATTAATATTGGGAAGATTAAAGATTCTTTGCCGATCATTTTTGCTTAATTCAATAGCCTTTCTAACTATTTGTTCCAATCCCCAATGTTCCTTTTTTATTCCATCTCCATTTCCATTTAATTCAATAATTTTTTGATGGGGCTTGCCCATTAAATTATCCCTTGTCACAAATACCCACTTATCAAACTGGTATTTATCTTTCCATTTTTCCAAAAATTTATCATAATCACCAAGCTCCTCTGATTTTTTAGGAATAGGATTTGAAATCTTCTTTGAAGTTATGCTATTATCGTATTTCTCTGATTCTGGACCATACACGGCAAAAAAACATTTCTCATCTATACTGTACCCATCATTACCAAGATCATGTTGCATTTTAGGGGTTTGCAAATCCGGATAACAACAAATTAGGATATCCCACAAAATTTGCTGAAATTCCTTTCCTGTTTTTCTTGTCAATCGATCTCTTATTATTTCCTCAGAAGAATTAGCCATTTTTTATTTCGATACTCAAGATTATATTTCATCTCAACTTTCTTGTTAAAATAATTATACCACATACTATCAGATTTGGTATCATTCATTCATTTTTAGCAAAATATCCTAACTAGAGAGATTCTTATTCTCCAAGATATTCCTAATATTTTGTGATAATTCTGAGAAGTTTCCGCCAACACTAATATGTTCTACTGGCAGACCAATTGCTTTGTATAATTCATCAATAAAATTATCCCGCTTTTTACGTTGTGCGCTATTATGCGATTTTCCATCTAGCTCAATAGCAAGCAATGGTTTTGTTGTGGCATAATTACACACAAGGAAATCAACATGGCGTGACTTGATTTTGCCACGAAGACCCCAGTGACTATTGCCAGATATATTCTTCTTGTTCACATCAATAAAGTCCTCAATGCGAACCTTAGACAATACGATATAAACTTCTCCAAGTGCTTTTTGCAGATTAACGAATAATGCTTGCTCTGATTCATTCATTACCCTGTCCTTCTTTTGATATGAAGACAAACTCGTTAGTCTTTCCTTTTTCTCAATAAATGCCTTAGCGAGAGCAACAGCAACGATGAAAATGATTAATATAATTGTCCAAAGCATAGTTTTGTTTTTATTGAATTATGTTTGATGAAATTAGAAAACAAATTAGACTTATCGTTTATTTTGCAATAATTGAAAAAAATTACTTCAAATCAATCCTGTTGTTCTTTTTTAAATATTTTTCAATCATTTCATTTTCGAGTCTTTTTGCCAACCGCTCACCATAGCACCACCCTAATTGCTGACAAAAATCTTTAATCAATTCTATTCTTTTCTCTTTTAAATCTTGCACCATGATATTCCTATTCCAGTCCAATTCATAATCTAATGATTTTTTTATTTTTTCGGATGTGAAATTTTCATCTCCCTTATACAGAAAATTATTATCCGTTTCTGAGAGTACAAACGAGAGTTCTATGTAACCCCAATAACCCAAATCTTCATAAAATTTATATGCAAATTCAATGAGCAAATCTATTCTGGCTATTAAATGATAGAAGCCATAATACCCAAGTTTGTCTTCCCTTATATTATCAAAATTCATTTCACCCTCCCTTTCAAAACTTTGTTTTAACAATTCTATATCCTGCATGAATATTTCTCCATAGTATAAAAGTCCGAAATCATTGATTTCTGTATAATTTTTTTCGTTATATTTAATAACAACACCATCATTTATAACCCTTCTTTTATCTATGAATCTAGGAAATCCACCTGAACTAAAATAATCATTAATTTGAAGCTCGCCGAGAAAATCAAACAAATGATCTGGATTCGTTAGCACTTGATTTGGATAAATTGGGATCGATGAGAAATATCCACTTCCAAAAGGCTTTCTACTCCTAAAGGTTGCTATCAGTGTATTTTCCTCATTGGGAACATAAATTTTATCATTGTGTCTTTGCGTGGCCGAGGTTAATAAATTTTTTTTCAAATTATCTGATTTATCTCTCCTATTTCTCAACCACTCCAATTGCTCCATCGTGGCTAAACTTTCAGGGGTTTTAGTGTCATTAATTCTCACATATGCTCTAGTATTTCCCCTGATAGCATGGGGCGTTTCATTACTCGGATGAATTCTTATTACAACCAGCGCCTTCGTGCAATCATCGTTCTTGCAAACTTTTACTTCTGGAAATATTATTGGGTAAATATTATCAATGATTATTCTTGTTACTTTTTCAGAAATGCCCTCTTTATTTTCAAGGCCTTCAACTGGGAGCAATGGAACACCGTCATCATCTTTTACACCAACAATAACTAAGCCACCAAAAGTATTTGCGAAAGCGCTCAGTGTCATTGCGAGTTTTTTATTGTCAGCATTAAAGTCTTCCTTGTAATCCAAATTAACATTTTCCCTGATTTTCTCATTACAAAAAGCAACAACATCCTCATAGGAAATATCTTCAATTTTTTTATTATATAAAATCATAGCTTTAATTAATTTTTATCTTTAGCATAATTCTCAATAGCAAGCTCAGCCAATCCATAAAGATTATCCCTGATTTCCAAAACTTCTTCATCAGCGATATTTTCGTCGTTTAATATTTTCTTGACTTCTTCAATACTTAACATTCCTTATACTGATTTTAATACTTTCCAAATTTCAACCATAGCCAAGGTATCAAGATGGCAATAGTCCTTGAGTGCCTGCACTTTCATATTTTTTTCATCCTCAGAATATTCATCCGACACAATACGATTCCATGTATCTGACGCGGCACCACCCTCTTGAATATGCATATCCTTATATGAAAGATGAGGAACAAGTGCCGGCAAAACATACTTTATTGAAGCGCTTCCTTTAAACTCTGGATGATCATACATTGTTGTATTTCCGTAAAATGGAATCATCAAGTCTACAACGCGATTATTAACACTTTGCATAAAATCCCGATATTCAGGCAGACGCTTTCCAATTTCTTCATTTCTCTTTTTTTCAAAACTCTGATTCCAAACAACAACACTTCCTGTTTTCGGGATATGCTTTTCCAATGCTTTTGCGAAACTTTCATCAGGACAACCTTGATCAGTATAAATAAAATCATAATGTTCCAATTCGCTCTCGCGTGAGTCAATCACATGCAGTGAAAATTGAAAAGTTATTTGCTGATATGGACTGTACCCACTATATCTCGGCAAGGCTGATGGATATGTTTCATAGTCAAGAAATGACAATGGGTATTTCATCGTTCCTAAAAATTCAGCAATGCTTTTTTTATCAATATATTCTTTGCCGGATTTGGCCGTTTCCACTTGCCTTTTCTGATTATCTGAAAGTGGGAAATCATCCGGCACATCGTGAATATTGAAAATATGACTATCAACCAACTCTGCTAATTTTTTTCCATTGATTCTTAAAATTGCGTGAACTGGATATTCCGGAAGATCAGAATTTGAATACCAAGCTGTTGTACAATGCGAGTTTTTCCCTTTCAAAATACAATCGCAATGCCCTTTCGGTTCAGCTTCACTAGATAACAATTCATAGGCACCCTCCATTTTTTGCTTTATGTCATCCAGCTTCTCATTCACTTGGCTAGTCGAATCTTCTATAAAAAATAACTTTTCCAAGTTAATTTCGCCAAGGCGGACATATTTTTTATTAAGCCTGATCAAATTGAAAGTTCCCATCTCAATGCCCAAATCATTCAGGACATTCTTTTGAAAAGCCATATCTATCAAATAATCCTCGGTTTTTCTTCCTCCGTTTTCTTCCGAAGCTGTCGATGACTTCACTTCATATAGATCATAGACATTTGTATCCAGATTGAAAACAAAAATATCAGAGACTGCGAGATATTTTTCGGTTGCAAAAACAGGCTGATAAATTACAGGTGTCTTTTCTTCCATAAGCTTCCTTGTAAGCTCTGTATCATCACGAGATTCCACTAGCACGCCGCCCGAGAAAAGGCCGCGCGCAAGCTCGTCAATTTGATTGCCAGTATCAATAATATTCAGCTCAAAAGAAGAAAGTGCTTTTTTCTTATATACCTCTGGATTGTGAATTTTTAGCCAAGCATTTTTTGCACAATCGAGACATATCAGAAAGTTTGTTTTTGATAATTTCATGCAATTTTTTTAATCAATCGCCAAAAAACTATTATTTAAAATCATATTTGCCATTTTGCTTTTCGGGTTTAGTCCAATTTTTTCGCAAAACTTTTATTTTATCATTCGATTGTAGTGTGCCTCATGTCCAGAATTTTCAAATATTTTTTTAAATGCTTCTTTGAAAATTTGAGGATCAACTTCTTTTGTGTCAGAAATATTTATTCTATCAAAATGTGATTCTCTATTTATATATCTCAAAAAATAAGAGTATTTGCCATCTGTTAGATTTTCAATTGCTTTATCATATTTTTCATTATCAATAAAACCAAAAAAACATTCTAAAATATTTCTCATAGAATTAGCCAATAAACTATCAGGGGCGTTATCGTCTTTTATTATTTGCCAATACTGTTGATAGTCATTTAATATCTCATCTTTACCCATTTCAGAAATTATAGATTTTTTTTCTCGATTCTTGGTAATTCTAAAAAGTTTTTCCCTGTCGTCTTTCTTGTTTTTCTCTGTGTATTTTATTAATTCGTGAAAAAGATATAAATTATGAGTTAAAATGAATACTTGCTTATAGTCATCATTAAAAAAGTTTTTTCTTATGAGCTGTGCAACATTAAAAACATACATATGCGACAAGCTAGAAATTGGATCATCAATAACAACTATTTTTTCAGTTGCTATATCATCATTATTTTCTTTGCCTTTGCATAATTCCAAAAAATACAGAAAACTAATTACTGTTTTTTCTCCCTCGCTCAATGTTTCAAATTTAGCAATATCTTCGTTTGGTCTTTGTAGTTTGTATGACTTTTCTCCAGCTGGAACAATAGAAAATCCATCTAATCCAAAAAATATTAATTCACTATTTATAGCCTCAATTGCATCTTGAATGTTTACCATTTCCTTTTGTGCGTCTTTTATTATCGTTCCTCGCTCTTCAATATTTTTGTTTAACTCTGAAATTTTAGTTTCAATATCTGATTTTTCTTTTTCAACTTTCACTTTTTGAGTGTTATAATTTTCTATTGTTTGATCATAATCCCACCGCATAATTTCCCAGAAGTCTTTAATGATCTGATTTCTTGTTTTTTGTTTGTTTTTTAGCTTTTCATTATGAGTTTTTATTTCATTAATAATTGTATCTAAAAAATCATTCAGTGCTTTTTGTTCTAAAATACTTAATTCTAAGGCAATGACTACATTCGGACTTTTAATTTTATTGTTAATTTTTGACCAATTATTGTTCAATTTATCAATAAAATTTTTAAACAAAAGCTTAAATTTGGTTTCTTTGACCTTTATAAAATCAATTTGTAAAAGTTCATTTTCTAACTTTTTTGCATCCTGATATTCTCTAAAATATTCTTTGTCTAAATCTTCTAATTCTGTGATTTTTTGTTGGTAAGATACGTCAAAGTAATTTTGAATTTCTTGATATAAATCTTTAGTTATAGTTTTTTGCTGACAAAAAGGACAGATTTTATTTTCCTCTCGGGGTTCATTTATAAACTCTTTCCCTTTTTTCACCCAATCAGAATTGTTTAATTTCTCAATAAGATCCGCTACTTGTGAATTTTCATTTCCAATAATTACTTCTTTGAAAATTTCCTTTTCTTCGGTTTTCCAAAAATCAAAAGTTACTTTTTTAACCAAATTTTCGTCATAAGTTTTGGCGCTTTTTCCTTGCGTTGCTTCTGCTTCTTTTTTTAAATCTTCTTTTGATTTTTCTGGTTTATTTGCTGGTTTTTGTAATCTTAAAAGATGATCAAATAAGTCTTTTTTGCTTCCCCTTTTTCCTTCCAAGCAAAATTCCAAAATTCTATCTCCACCCGAATATTTTGTTTTTATCTCCCAAGTTTTATCTTCTGTTGTATTTTGTAAATCAGCGACATTTTCTTGTTTTTTATTTAAGTCAAATTGAAATCCGGTTTTCAATTCATCGTTTTCAATTTGATTCTTTAGTTTATTTATCTCCTGAGTAGCTGTATCTATTTTTTCTTTTGCTTCTTTGTTTTCTGACTTCAGACTAAAAATACCTCTTTGTGTGTCCTGATAAAAATTATCACCAACAAATTTTTGATTATAAACTAACACTTTTTCATTATTTAGTTCTGCAATTGAACAGCAAGAAAAACAAGCGTTATCTTTATCTTGAAGATAATTTGAAAGAGTTGTTTTTCCTGTCCCATTCAGTCCATAAATAAGATTGATTTTTTTATCAGTCTCCAAGATAGCGGGTGTTTCCCCATAACTTGCAGTATTTTTTATAGAAATCTTAGTGATCATAATTTAAAATATCAAATTTACTGGATATTTTTTTGATTTTATTTCCCCGATTTTCTTCTATTGCATTCTTTGCATAACATTTGGCAATTCTTTGCAACAGTTTTTCCGCCCTCATGCCAAGGATTTATATGATCAGCTTCCATTTCTTCAATTTCAAAATGTTTCTTGCATTTTTTACAAATGCCTTTTTGTCGCTCATAGGCTTCCAGCTTCATTTTCTCGTTAAACGCTCGAATATTGAGATATTTTTCTTCACCAGTTAGCACATACCAGTACACGCCTTTTTTGCTGTCAACGTCTTCGTCGGCAATCAATCGCGCAACTTCACTCTCCAATTCTTCTGCATCTAATTTAGTATTCTTAAATTTACCATATAATTCTCCCCACTCGATTCCTTTCATCATCTTACGATATTTTGGAAAAACCATTCGCACCCACTCAATCACTTTTTGAAAATACGCCCATAATTCCTCAGCAGTTGCATCATGTTGATGTTTCCCCATATAGTCTTCAATTTTATCATTACTAATCCAGCGAAGTACTGTTTCCAAATATTCTTGACGATTTAATGCTCCCCCCATATAGTCATTAGCCGAAAGGGATGCTGGAGCATTGCTCTTACTAAAATATCGCTTAGCATCAGTTACCCAAGTCCCCGAGTAGATAGCATTTAATAATTCTTGATTCGTTAACTTTTCACCCGCAGTATTAATAACCTTAAACCATGCCAATTTCTCATCATATGTACCTTCGCAAAAATAAACCATGAGCTTATAATCCAAAATCTTCGCTTTTTCTTTTTCAGTTAGATTGTCGAAATACATTTGATATTCACGATTTGTAATGTTAAAGTTACCAGCTACAAAATTACAAATGCTAACTGTGCGCTGTTGTCCATCAAGAATTTCAAAGCTTCCATCATTATTCTTTACCCAATACATTGCATTTAGCGGAAAACCTCCAATCACTGAATTTATTACAGCAATTTGTTGTTCGGGTTTATAAATAAATTCACGCTGATACTTCGGACGAATATCTAATTTTCCGCCATATCCAACCACACCCTCTTCATCGCTATCCTGATATCCAGCAAAAAGTTCACGCACTGGAATTTCATTTAGTTCAATTTCCATATTATTTTTTTCGTTTAATTAAAATTCGATTATATATTTTCCTACCTTCAATTAAAGTAAAACATTCGTAACCAATCCATCTTGCAGAATTAGCAATGCCCAATATTTCAAACTGCGCTGGGCTATATTTATCAACAAAGGTAATCGGTACGCCCATTACACTCTCATAATCCATTGGAATATCAGCAACTTTATCAACATTTATAACGTTGTAGTTATCGTATTTTGGAAATTCTCCCGGCGTATATTTCTTATATAACACTATTTTTTCATGACGTTTTGTATTGTCGAGGTTTGTATACCACACAATTCTACCCATACTGAAAAACTTTGTACCATTTTCAATTTTTATTCTTGACTCTGTCTCAATATCATAATCATTGGGAACCTGAAACCATTTTGTACCACCATTGTCGTAGCCGTGCCACAATTTATTTTCTTTGATGAAACCGAAAGTTTCTTTATAGGTTACTGCATTTTGGTCGCCAAGAATCAAAAACTTCTTGTTATATTCAATCAATTGCGCAACATATTCCCGAAACAATGAAAAAGGTGGATTAGTCACCACGATATCTGCTTGTTTTAAAAGTTCTATACTTTCTTCACTTCTAAAATCTCCATCGCCTTCCAACGGTGCCCATTCATTGTTTTTGTTTGCTTTGAGTTGTTCAGCAATATCACGCAAATCAAACGCACCATCACCGTCGAGATCGCTAACTTCATTGATAATGAATTTATTGGCCGTTAATTTTGGACGACCCTTTGTTATGGGCAGTGTCTTATTATCTCCAAATAATCCAAGTTGAGTATTAGCAATTGGTGATGGTTTGTAACTTGTAGCGATAAGTTTCTTTAGACCCAAAGCATTAAAATTTGAGGCAAAATACTTAAAAAAGTTACTCTCGAAAGGATCGTCACAATTGCAATATACCACCTTGTCACGAAATTGTTCTTTATAGTGTTTTAATTCCTTTTCAATATCAACAAGCTGAGTATAAAACTCATCTTTTTTTGCCTTGTTGGCTTTATGCAAATTACTGTTTAATGACTTATTTTCCATGAAATTACTTATTCAAATCATAACTTTGCTTGATTAAAATAAAAGCTGATTCAAGGTCTTTTTCATCTTTTAATTTCACCTCATAATCTCCATTGCCCCAGTGTCCCTTTTTAGGTTTTGTGAAGTCTGTAGATATTTCAAACAAATCAACCAATTCACCACTTTTTACATTAAGTGTGATTCGTATTTCATCCTTATGAATAATCAGGTCGGCAAAGTTGGTTGCTGTTTTGTAGGCTATATAAAATTTCTTTGGCTCCTCTTTTATTTCCTCGTCGATGGAAATAATTTTTTCGCGCAATTTGTAAAAAAGATCTTTTGTTTTTTGATCGGTTTTTTTCAGGTGGTCATCAATCGAATAATTTTTTTGTAGAACCTCGTGCTTTTCTTTTTGATTTTTAGACTTTTTGATAATTCCAGAAGTAGAAATTTTTATTTTCTGATAGTTTTCCGGCTCAAGAAAAAGAAGATCGTTTTCATAGATCCTGTATCTCAAAAGTTCGATGTTAATTGGTAAAATATCTGCCGTGTCTATATCAAATTTGTTATAATTTTCCGCGACACAAATTACCCGCGGAGAATCCCAATCAATATCAATTTTGATATTTTTGTTTTTGCATAAAAATTCAAAATCAGCTTTGTGATCCAATAGCCAGCGCAAATATGAAAGACCTTGATTGATAACGCTATCGTTTTGATTTTTCTTATACTCAATAATGCAGGGTGAGCCATTTTTATCTATACCCAAGGTATCAATCCTGCCCCCGAAACTAGTCGAATATTCATGAGCTAAAAAATCAATATTCAAAATTTCTTCCAGATTATTTTCAAATAATTTCTGCAAGTCCTTTTCTAGGCCTAAGTCTTTCGTTACTAATTTTGATACCTTTGGATTTTGAATCTTAAATAATGCCATCTAATTTAAACTTATTTTTTCCAATCTTTAACAAAACCCATCCACACACTTGACGGCTACTTCTTATTTCCCTTTTTTGTGACTTTTCCAATATTTTAATAATACTCCCGAACGACCATAAAGTAAAGGAAAACAGCCCCTATTTCGCCAAATTCTGCCCTACGGGCGTTTTTCATATCGAAATGGTACAAGTACCCCAAAGGCAGGTCAGCTTCTCTCTGCCCCCAATATTCCGTGCAACCCGCCCTACTTGTATTCCTCCAAAAATTCCAGCATTTCCTTTTGTTCGGCGAGGGCTTCTTTGGCTGATTTTTCGACAGATGCGAGCATACCCTCAAAAGCCACTTTGTTTTCCACCGAGGTGACGCCGCTCAAATGCTTTCGTGCTTTCTCGGTGTGAAAAAGTGCCTTATTGCATACTTCCTGGATTACCTCATACCAAAATATTTTTTGCAGTTCCTTGATCTCTTTCTTCAAATCCAATTCTTTGAGGCTCTTGTTCCCGCCTCGTCTTGAGTATTTTTTCAAAACCTCAATTACCGTCGGGCTTAGTTGTCCTTTTTTGAGATCATCTTCCCAATCATGCGCGTCGTCATTAAGCTGTCTGGCGATTATATAATTTTCAAAGAATGCGAGTAAGTTTTTTATTTCTGAAGACTCAATGTTTTTTGTGTGAAAATACAACACAGCTATTGATCCCAACGCGTGACCGATGGAACGATCGGCGAGTCTTTCTAATGTTCCAAAATCAGGCAATCGGTCGGGAATCGTCAATCGTGATCCGGCTACCTGCGCTCGGCAATTAGTTGTCTCCCAGGCATTAGCAGAATCAATCCTGTCCATTGTGTTTTTGAAAAATTGTAAAAATTTTTCATCCTTCGCAAAAGTTTCGCAGTATATTAATGTTAATTCGCGAAGGCAGATATTGGCCAAGGAAAGAAACCTCGGGTCACCTTCGCCATCGAAAAAATCATCATAAATCGTATAGGCTATCCAGCCATAGAGACTGGCCACTTCCAGTTCAATGAGAATATTCTCATCCACAGCCTTATTGCTCCCCAGCGATTTTTGAAAATAATAGGGCAAGAGGGTTACTCGATTTGCGTTGTCTCCTTTCAATATCCTTTTCCTGACAGCCAGAAAATTCTCAGTCAGTTCAGAATTGAAATTAGAAAATCTTTGATCTGTTAGCTTGATTATCCTTTTATGTATCCTTTCCTGCTCCCTGTCTATTTTTATTTCTTTTTTATTCTTGACCGACTCATCTTCAGTCAAAAATTTTCCCACAGTTTCCAGACAGAATGCCGTTGTAAGTTCCGCGCTACCGGAATAATGTTTTTGTTTCTTTTCTATTTTTTCAACCACGAAGGGATAGGCTTTCCACTCTCCATTTATTTTGTTTTTCAAGATAGATCCCAGACTTTCCTCCAGTTTTTCCTTATTGTGCCCTAGGTTAATAAGCGCGCTGACTGCCAGTGCGGTTTCCAAGGGATTACCCCAAGAATGATTCTTGTGCCTATTTTCCAAGAGATAGGAAATTATTTTGTCTTTCTTTTTTCCTTTGTACCAGCGAGAGATAAAATAAATGATGGCGTATGGGGATTGATAATAGGGAGAGCTGTATCTTCCAGAATCAATCGCTTCTTCCGCGAGAGCAGTCAGACTTTCCAGGGTCACGTCCTGAAGCGAAAGAAAAAACGCAATGTTGCTGTTGACCGCCAAATCAATGTCTTTCCAGTCTTTGCCTGCATTCTGTGGAGTGAGCCACGTATAATACGGCCCGCCTTCTTTGCTCTCGCAAAATGTGAGAAGATTGATGACTTTAGCGATGGCTCTTATGGAGATAATTTTTTGATTATGCTTGGTCAGTGCGACCATAGCGCAACAAGTATCATCCAAATCGTCCGGGTACGGCGTATCTTTGCTTTCCGGCGAATTTCTTTTCCAATAATTCCACGACCAAAAATCGCTTTTTTGGCTCATCAGAAATTTTGCAGTTTTGCTTCTTACATTATCAAGCGCCTTTGAACTGGGAAGATTATTGAGACTCGCTAAAATTAAGCACGTGGGAAATGCGGATTGGTTTTCCCTGGATGCATTGAAATCTTTTGAAGTTGAAACAAGATTGGAAAAACTTCCGTCTTTTTTTTGCCTTTGATCTAAATAATCAATACTCGCCTTTATCGTTTTGTCTATATAGCTATGGTTCATTTCTAATTGGAAATTCAATAATAAATTTGCTTCCTTGCCCCCAGATGCTTTCAACCTTGATTGTTCCGCCAAAATCTTCCTCGACCGTGTTTTTTGCGGTTGCCAGTCCAATCCCCGCTCCCTTTTGCGGACCCTTGGTGGTAAAAAACGGATCAAATATCTTATTGCGGATTTCTTCCGAAATCCCGCCTGCCCGATCTTCAATGGAAATAACCGCCTTTTCGCCACGCTTTTCCAACCCTATCTTTATTTCTTTCCCCTCTTCATTGCTCATTTCATATGCGTCCAAGGCGTTGAGTATGATATTGGTTACCACATGATTGAATCTGACCGCGTTTCCGTAAGTAAGGATATCAAAATCGCCGCATAGCTTGATATCGACTTTTTCCGTTTTCAGTTTGTATCCCAGTATTTTGGCGACACCGAGTATCTCTTTCTTGGCCGAAAACAACGCTTCTATTTTTTGGTTTTGAAATTGCTTCTTGGCATCTTCGATATATTCCGATATAGCCGCTTTATTATCATTGGCCTGCTTCAAATATTCTCTAATCTCAACCAATTCCTTTTCTCCCCCCTCGGTCGCCTGCTCTATGTTCAGAAAAAGAAAATTGATATGATTTATAAGGTCGTGGAAAAGTCCGGAGGAAATTTTGCCGAACTCGATAAACCTGGAAGCCTGATTGATTTTCTCCATTTGCGCCTTCTCTAACTCTCTTGTCCTTTCCTGAACTCTCATTTCCAGCATATCCCGTTCTTCTTTGAGTTCCGCTTCGGATTTTCTCGCTCGTTTTAATGACCTTTCAATTTCACGATTAGAAAGCCAGGAAACGATGGCGATGACCATGAAGGTTACAGAAAATTGTATGGCATCTTTGATGTCTAATGTTTCAGGCTTCCAATACACATTAGGTTGTGTCACACCGCTAAGTTGAAAATATGTCACCGCTAAAATAGCGAGGGCTGTCGCGAAAGCAATTCCAAATGCGAAGCGCGAACCAACCAAAACACCTGACGCCACAATAATAAACGCGTAACCGAGGAGCGCCTCTGGAACATCGGCGCCCCAATGAAAAGCGGTGTAGGTGGTCAAAATGAAAAAGATTGCTATGAAAACATAGGAGACAAAAACGAAAAGTTCCGCTCGGGAAAGTAAATATAAAACAACAAAGCTAAAAAATACAATCAATATATTGCTCAACGGAAAACCTCGATATTCCAAGCCGACCTTATTTGCTTGATATGCAATAATGAGCGAAAAGGTTGCCGACAAAACAATGGCGGACAATAGTAAAACATTCAGTATGAATTCGTGGCGCCTGGAGTCTTCGCTTTTTGACTTCGGTTTTATTACTTTTTCAAATAACAAAAAGACACTTTTTTGAAAAACGCCAGAGTTGGAAATATCCTTTTCTTGTAGATCGTTTTTCATATAGTGTCTTTTTATAAAAAGCCTACGCCATCGGAGCATTGCTCCATGGACTGGCGACGCTCACCATCGACATGACAAATGCACTCAATGCGACAGCCTTTCTGGCCTTCTTGCTCGTTAGAATTTTTTTGATGATTTTCTTTTTCATTTCTTCGTTATTTTAATTTTTTGATAAAAATAATCCCTCGACCAAGAATTACAAATTTAATTGTATCAAAGCGAGGTAAAGAAAAAGTAAAGAAAATATCAAGAAATCAATCCAGTTCCATTTTGTAGCCTCTTCCGTTCACAGTTTGAATCAGGCTCACCTTTCTCCCAATGTCGATCTTGGCACGCAAGTTTCTGATATGTGATTTCAAAGTATTGGAAAAAGTATCTAAATCCATGTCCCACACGTGCTCCATGATATCTCCCTGCGACAGCGTTCGACCCGTATTTTTGGCTAGATATTCCAAGAGCATAAATTCTTTTCGCGTGAGATTGATGCTTTTCTTTCCTCGTTTCACCTCATGATTTTTGGTGTTCATGATCAAATCCCCGATTTTTATTGTTTCTCTGATTGTGGCGTTCGGGCGACGCAGTAGCGCTTTCACTCTGGACAAAAGTTCCCGAAAAGAAAAAGGCTTGGTCAGATAGTCATCCGCACCATTATCCAAAAGATCCACCTTGGTGGTAATATCCGACAAGGCCGAAAGCATTATGATTTTCACGTCTTTCTTTTTTTCGCGGATCGCCTGGCACACTTCCAGTCCGCTTTTCTTGGGTAGCACGTTATCAAGCACGATTAAGTCATAATCATTGCAACGGCCGAGGAATGCTCCCTTCTCGCCATCCGTTGCCACGTCAACAGCAAAAAGTTCCATCTCAAGATTCGACTTGAGAAAGTCGGAAATTTTAGGGTCGTCGTCTATGACTAAAATTCGCATACTATTTTCAGGATGCTAATATTTCACCTGCCTATACTTTAGCACCTAATCTTTTCTTTGCCCATAGAAAAGTTACCCACAAAAGAAATCCCTGCGATTAGCAGAGATCTCTTTTTGGTTTAGATTCAATTTTGTCTCCTGGCTTATTCCTATGAAACAACTGCGAAGAAAGGCGCGCACTCGTGAGAGTATTTTCTTCATAGTGTATTTGCACTGGAATAAAAATCGCTAGGTGATGGATAGCATAAATATTTTTTGCTGCAACTAAAAATTATTTTTTCTTGGACGCCCAGTCCACGTCGACCTTCTCTTGGCATCCATCCCCTAGGATGCCTCGGAGCAAGAACTGTTTTTTTGCTTCCAAAAATATTAATAAACTAAAATAATTATACTCATCGCAAAGATAAATTTCAGTAAAAATTTGGTAAAATTTTTATAAAGCTCTACCCCTTGTTCTTTTCATGAGACTGAGTCCTCTGGAGCATCCTTCATTTTCTTGAGAAAACCGCGCCTGGTGCGCGATGCCACTTTCCACCAATTCACAATTTGGCCGTTTTTTATTTCAATCACAACCCGCCCGAAGCCTTCCGCTTCAATAGATGCCAAATCCTTGGCGATTTCCGAAAGGAGCAGATTGCGCTCCCGCTCATTGGATATATTTGTTTTTTGCTTATTTATTCGGTTCATATTTCAGTCTTTTTTTAAATGCGATATGCCAGTACAGGAGAGCATGCCAAGCGTGATCAGTGCCAGTAGTCGATTGCCATTCCCGTTTTTCCTGGCCAAACTGATTAGTAACCGTCCGGGCATACATTGTTTGAGCGTGGTCTATTAGCATGCGAAAGGTCGTGTCGTTCGACTGCATGGCAAATTTGATCTCTCCGCGCCTCAGGGATGAGATTGTGTCGTCAATGATGCGATTGCGTGAGGTAAGCACTTTCACTTCATCCTCGAAAGGTTTTCTGTCTTCCTCCCTCTCGTCATTCCAGCGAATTACCTCGAGCATTTTCGGGTCGTCTTTATAGAAATTCACATAGACGCGATAGGGAAATTTGCGAGCCAAACGCAGGGCTTCTTCCGTCCATGGCATAGCGTCAATAACGCATACCCGCACGTCATAGAATTGAATCAGTTCTGCCATATATTCCCAGCGAGTTTTGTTCGGCCGGTCTTTGATTTTACCAATCCAAAATATTCCTTTGGCATTGCCAATTACGATATGATTCTCATCCCCGGTATCCGCGCCCATTACGTTCCAGCCGGCTGTTTCGACTTCTTCATTTGTAATATTGCGCAAAAATAGGCTTTGGGGAATTTTCTGATCGGATGCGATATAGGGCAAACCGAGAACGAAATTGTAAAAGTATTTTTGGTCTTCGGCATTGGCTTCTTCATCAAGCAGATTAGCCGCACTGCGCCAAGGACACATCATTTGACTGATCCAATACCCGCTGATTGCTTCTCCTGGATATCGAGCTTCCCATCGTCCAGTATCACAGACCCAGCGTGAGGTGATTTCTTTTCGGCATTTCTGGCAGACATAGATTCTTCGTTCGCGGTCAACATTCTTCTCCCAGTCCATATGCTGTTCATAGTTACAATTAGGACAATTAAACCGCCAGTGTTTTTGGTCGGATTGCCCGAACAACCGATCAATTCCCACGTCCGGAACAGTCGGGGTTGAAAAATAATGCTGACTTCTGATTTTCGAAAATCCCATACGGCTTGTGTAATCGCGAATTACCTCCGGCTTGGATTTGTCGAGCTCGTCGTGAATGTTTCTGTCTGAAGTAAGCATAATAGCTTCCTTTTCCGTGTATGTTCCTTTGAAAAACAAGAATGATTTTCCGATCTGTTTTTGCTCCACCGAATCCACGTCTTTTCCACTCACTCCTTCCAGCACACAGGAATTCACTTTCACGATTCTGTTTACCTTGCTCTTTACGAATTCGGCCACATCGTCCACCGTCGGAAGTGTATAAATTTGATTGATGCCCCAAAAACGCGCGGCGTGGATCGCTCGCAAAATCTCCATCGTGCTAGCTCCAATCTGCGAACCTTTACGGATAACTTGCATCGGAGTACGATCGGAATAAATATCCAGCATAAAGCGGTGATCCGAAAATTCAATTACATCGCCACTTTCGCTTTTTATTCCATTCTGCTTGATCCAATACAGAATGCTACTTTTTTGTTTTTCCTTTTCGTCCATAAAAAGCTTTGATAGTTTCATCTATTGCCAATCCCAACTCCTCTTCTTCCGCTGTCGGTGGTTTTTGATCTTCTTCCTTGATGCTCAATTCGTGCTTACCGAGAGATTCTCCCATCTCCGTGCGAAACATTTCCCATAGTTTCTTAATCTCGTCGACTGTCGCTCCTTCTCCTTTTTTCATCTGCTTTTTTAGAGCCTGGATTTTTTCCCAAAAAACCTCACCGATAACAAACACTTTTTTCTGTTTGATTTCCTGCGCTTTCTTTCGAAGACTCTCAAGATCTTCAGTGAGTTTGAGGTCTTTCCGTTCAACCCAGCGATATTTTTTTGACCAAGTTTCTATCGTTGTATCACTTGGTTTCTTGCCAAGCCTTTCGGCAAATTCCACCCAAGTTTCACCCAAGCTTTGCCCAACCTTATCCCATAGCCCCAATGTCTTTCGAATGCTTCCCGCTTCGCAATATAAAAGCCAAGCGGTATATTGAGATTCCGTTTCGCTTGGCATTTTTGAAGTTGTAAGTACGGGCTTTGCCATATGGCTTGATCGCTTATCATTTATCTATCCCTTGAGCTTTACTTTTTCCCAGCGCTTTCGAATCACATCGCACCAACAAGGGTCAAGCTCCAGTAGATAGCAAGTGCGCCCTAATTTATGCGCAGCGAAAAGCGTACTACCTGATCCGCCGAAAAAATCGACAATATTATTTCCGATTCGACTGGAGTTTTTGATGGCTCGCATAATCAGCCACTCCGGTTTTTCAGTTGGATGAGTCATTTTAGTAACCGCCTTTCTGGGCATATCCCATACGTCGCTTTCATTATTGTCACCATAGAAAAAATGACGCTCTCCTTTTTTCCAGCCATACATAATCGGCTGAGCTTTCGTTTTACTCTTGCTTCGCTTGGCTTTCATGATTTGCTCGTATTGCTTCTTATAATCGCCCCAACCGATAGAGAAAGACGGTTTGACCCAAACGATCGTCGATGAAAATTCAAAGCCTGAATTGAGCATTTCGTAATACCACAGCGAATAACTAGTATAGCCGGTGCAGACATAAATCACTGCGCCGGGCTTCATGATTTCACAATAATTCGCGAATACTTTCTCGCTGAACGCTTCGAAATCTTCTTGGCTCTGCTGATCTCCCAAAATTCTGCCCTGCTCAGTCGGAAATTTTCCTTTCTTTTCATGACTGACATGAGCCACATTATATGGCGGGTCAGTAAAAACCATATCGGCTTTGAGCGTACCAAGCAATTTTTTAATATCTTCCATTTTAGTCGCATCTCCGCACATAAGCCGATGCCTTCCGAGTTCATAAATTTCGCCGTATTTTGATTTCGGCTTTTTTATTTCCGCATATTCTTCTTCGACAGTTTTTTCTTCTTCATCATCCGGTTCGTCTAGTATTTGACTGTCCAAGAGATTGCTGATTTCCACTTCATTAAACCCAGTGACGCTCAGATCAAAGTCCGAGTGGTTGAGTTCTGTCATCAGTTCAGCCAGCTTTTCATCATTCCAATCGCGCCTTTGAGCAATTTTGTTCAAAGCAAGACTCAGGGCTTTTTCTTCTTTTTCGGACAAATCCACCAAATCCACGTTTTCTTTTGGTACTGTCTCCCAGCCCAATTCCTGTAAAACCATAACGGTCATATTGCCACCAATAATAATGCCCGCACGGCTCTTATTGGTATTTACCGTTATGAGCCCGCGAAGCCCAAAGCGCTCAATCGATTTTTTTAGCGCATCAATGTCTTCCTGCTTAACTTCTCGCGGATTGTAAGACGGGTGCTTGAGTTCTGAAATTTTTACTATTTGCGTAGTTTTAACCATAGGTACATGAAAAATATTTTTATACGAATTAATATCATCTGCCATTTTGGAAGCGCGGGACATACTTGCGTCGTTTCCTCTCGCTGAATCATTTCGATATGCTGTTTTCGCTCTTTGGCCACTGGAAGATTTTTTTGAGAACTATTGTTTGACACGTACATATTCTTCTTCAATTAATTTTTTTGTTGTTAAGATGGCGTGTTCGACTTTTTCGATTCGCTCCTGATACTCGGCCACAATTTCCTTTTTAGTTTTTTGACCGTCCAGATTAAACGGGGTCAGGCGCGGTATCACCACGTCATTGTCATCGCGATCTTCGAGATTACGAATGGCAATCTCTAGTCGCAGGTTTTCTTCTATCAGTGAGTCATGGATTGACTCTAATATTTCCAGTCTGGTTTTCATATGATTTGATATGACGGATTTTGTTTCTTTGTCCCGCCCTTAGCGACAAGGCCGCCGTTATTTTATTAAAGTTCGACAGATGTCGGTCTGACACTACCCGGAAGATCCGGCACGTCAAGCCGAACACTGACCCGAGCCTTGCTTCTGCGACCGGCGAGATTCATGATTGAACGGATCGCTTTGATAACGCGTCCGTCTTTTCCAATCACAATTCCCGCATCACCTTCACCAAGCTTCACCGAGAGGAGCACGCCCATCTCATCGACATGCCTCAATACCTCGACCTGTTCGGGATACGTAACGATGGCCTGTAAAATCTCCTTCAATAAATTTTGATCTTGTTCCATAGATTTTATTTTTCTTTAGATAATTTTTTAGTTTCTAACCACCTGTCGACCGCAGGTAGCAATGTGGATTAGCCACACCTGAAGAGTCAGTCTTTTTTACTCCTGAACGCCTCAGGTACTGCTAATAATTTTATTGGTTTTTTTTATTGCTCTCATAATTTCAATCGCCACCTGCGGAACAATTGCGTTGCCAAGAGCCTTTAGTCTTTCTACTCGATGTCGTGATTTGGTGAGTTCAAATTCGTCCAGTTTTGCGGGTAGCCCATCATCCACTCCACAAAGTTCGGTTGCAACTTCAAGCCAGGAGAGTTCCCAACCTTCTCTCTCAAATTTGAACACCCGCCTTTGATTGCTTGGTTGCTTCTTTCTTCCGGTTTTCTGATATCGCTCCGCATATCCATCACGCTTGGAGCTGGAAGCATCGCCAACACGTCTTTCACCTTCACTCCGAATCTCACGCCCTTTCGATTTACCCTGCTCCATCGTCCGTTTTTCAGTTCCGCATTCTTTACCGGAGCACCTTCCTTTTCGCTTACTCTCGGTGTCGGAAGCAAAGCGTTTATCGCTTCCTGAACTTGTTCTCCCATATTGTGCTTTCCTCTGTCCCTCATGGCCGCTCGGCTGTCTTGCGCTTTCGGTGTTCCTAGCATCTTCGGCCACAGGTGTGTTTTTCTCAAATCGCTCGCTCCTCCGGCCAAAAGCTGTTCGTAAAGATTGCCGGGCGGAACTGTGTTGCGCCCTGTTTTGTTTCTGCTCACCTGACGTTTCAGATAGCTTTCCGCGCTTTTTCTTTCGATTGGTCTTATCGCTGAGGGCGTGAGCAACAAACCAGATCCGGTCTCTTCGGTGCGGAGCGTTGACGGCGACAGCTGGAATAATAAACGGCTGGATTTCGTAGCCGGAATTTTCCAAGTCAAGGCACACTTGTTCGAATACCATTCCGTTTTGCATAGTAAATAATCCGCGCACATTTTCAGCAATAACCCAGCGCGGTTTTGTAAGGCGGATGACGCGAAGCATTTCCGGCCAGAGATAACGGTCATCATCTGTGCCTCGCCTTTTTCCGGCCTGGGAGAAGGGTTGACAAGGAAAGCCTCCCGTGAGGATGTCGACTTTAAATAGTTGTCTATTCCCACTTGCTTGCTGTTTTTTCCTCTGTTTTTGTAGTCCGTTCCAGTTGGCGTCGGCAATAGACTTGATTTCTTTGATGTCCCCATATATTTTTGAATTTGGAAATCTTAGTTTTAATAATTTTTGGCAGTAGCGATCATTGTCGCAAAAAATATGTTCCGCGTTCGGCCAAATTTCTTCCACTGCCAGAGCAAAGCCACCAATGCCGGAAAATAGATCTAAATGTCTCATGTGCTTTTATTTTTATTTCCGCGAAACACTAAGCGATTCCTTCAACTTATTGAGCGCTTCGACCATTGCGCTCATTTTTTCAGCTTCGTTCTCGGTCTTTGAATTTTTCGCAGTGCCATACTTCATAGCAATCTGTTCCAGGTTTCCATAAAAACCATATTCGCGGTAACTGGCTTTTATAAAATCCCTGAGCACCTCCTTGCACAGCGCGGCGCCAATTGATGGCGACATGGATGGCTTGTTCTGCAAAAACCAGATGAATTCAAGTTCCAATTGAAATTCAGTCAAATGCGAAAGAGCGTGCTTGAGTAAATTGCCGTCTTTAAATTTCACGAGCGTCGGCTTAGTATGTCGGATTGCTTGGCACAGCTGACTAAACTTCCCAATAAAATACCGCGTTGGAATTATTTTTTTATTATCCCCAACAAGTTTTCTTGTCCGATAGGACTTCTTTGTAAACTCGGTTTCTTTTGTAGCCCGAAATTTTTTCGCCCGAAGATTTTTCGGGGGTTGTGCAAATTTTCTAACCCTCGAACTTTTTTCGGGGGTAGTTAAGTCAGGTATTTGTTGGGGGTGCTTAAGGCTAAGGCGATAGAAAATTTTTCCTCCGCATTTCATCCGTTTTTGCGATGAATCCAGAAGCTCGCCCAATTCGTCGTGAGCTTGGATTATTCTCAACTCATCCACTAATCGCTTAAGCGAGTTTTGAATGGATCTGTCGCTTCGGTTTATCTTTTTCATCAGTTGACCCTGACTAATCCAATCTTTCTCCTTGCGCCGTTTTGTTTCCATGTCTTCAATCCATCCCAATGTTTGATCGGCAACAACGAGAAGAATTCTCAGCTCTACGTCACTCAAAAGTGGCATCCACACACGGATGATGAGATGCGGAATTTGAGTCGTATTGGGAATTATTGATTGTATTTCGTAGTCCATATTTTTAGTGAAAGAGAAACAGCCACTGTCCTGACACTTTCGCAATCAAGACAGGGCTGAGAACTGTTAGAAATAAATGGGAAAATGAATTCTTATATATTCCTCCGCCTCTTCCTGTTCATGCAAGTTATCCGGGTCGGGATCGACCTGCCCGAGACCTTTGCATATTTTGCAATAAATATTTTCTCCATCACATTCGTCACATAGGCGCTTTTCGCCATCAAGAATGAATTGACGTATTTTTTCTTCCCGCAATTCTTCAGGAAGCTCGTTCCATTCGAGATTGAATGCGTATTTCATATTAGTAATCGGCTACTATCGTGCAAGGCTCTCCTGTTTCCTTTTCTTTTTGCTCGCACAATTTCACAAAATCAATAAAACTTTTTTGAATCCTGTCGATCTGTTTTTTTCTCACTTCTTTATAGAGGCGCCTTTCTCGCTCTTCGATTAATTCGAGAGTTTTCGGCAGTCGTTCGCGTAAAATTTTGGCTGCGATTTTCGTCTCTCCTTTTTTGGTAAAAACTTCCTGGAATAAATAGTGAGTTGCATAAGGATCGCCGTGATACGCTTCCCTCAAATACCCCACATGTCCGTGCCTGGTTGAGAAGCCAGTCATTTGTTCTTCTCTTTGCTTTAGCGTCTGGTTTTTCCAGCGCGCGTAAATATCAATTCCCATAACTTTATATCTTCGGCAGGTTTCCGATCTCCGCTTTCGCCGATTCGGCGAACGATTCGGGATCGGAAACCTGGCTCATTTATTTCCCTCCGGGTTCGTTTCGCCCATTGGGAAGCTATTTAATTGCTTGGCGACTCCGTTCAACTTACGAAGCCGTATTTCGTTTGGCAAGTACTCTATCTGGATTTGGTCTCCTATTTTCCATTCGTAGCGATCCGCGAGCCATTTCCCTTCAAGGATTATCGCGGGAACTCCGTGCCTGCGATAAGTGACCGTGCGAGTGGTTTTCGGTTCTTTCATTTGAGAATATTCAGCGCCAGCTTCGCTTGGGCTGACCAGAACGGACTCCAGTATCCGCTTTGGCCATCTGCCGTTATTTGAGCAAGCGAGATGAAGAGAATCATTATGTCGAGCATCACCAGGAAAACTGCCAGTTGCGTGGCGCAGACGATTGTTTTCTTAGCGTGCTCGCCTGCCCGCCGAAGCCTCGGCACAGGTGGGTAAGTTACTGCAATCATACTTTTGATTACTGTTCGGCCGTGCGATATGCACCGACCGCAACGTTATTGGTTAAGTTGCTTTTTGATTTTTTCGATCAGAGCTTTCCTAATCTGATCGAAGGCATAACCCGACAGTTCGCTTTGCATTTCTTCGTCAGCAAGTTCCGTCGTAAACTTTCCCATTAGCTCACCGATTTCGTCAGAGATATTATCCTCGAGATTCCCGGCGAGCCATTTGGCTTTTTCCAAGATGCGACTACGCATCACTTTTCCACGCATCTCACTACGAATGCGTTGTTTAATTTTCGTTAGATTTTTCATAAGCGTGTTTGTCAACTTATGTAAACTTATTGCGGACTCAGGCGCCGCGTGCCTCGACCTTCAGGCGAGCGAAATTAATTTCGAGATCGGGGTTTTCGGCATAGAAAAAACCCGTGCTCTTCGCACGGGTTTCCCCTTTTAATCCGCAACTGCGGATTACCTGGCTTTATTTTTCAGCTCCTACTTCCCACAACACTTCTTATATTTCTTGCCACTCCCACAAGGACACGGGTCATTCCGCCCAATCTTGTCATCATTGATAATCGGTTTTTGCTTGGGTGCTTCGCGTGTTTCGCCGTCTTGGATTTCTCGGGCGGAAGCAAATGATTCTGACTCTTCGGCTCCGCTGAAGTTGAGATTTTTTTCTGGAATTGCCGATTGCGTTTGTTGCACTGGAGCTACGGAAACACGGAAAATTGTGTGAACGATGGTTTGTTTGATATTTTCCATCAAATAGGAAAACATCGTAAACGCTTCTCTTTTATACTCCACCAATGGATCGCGCTGGCCATAACCGCGAAGACCAATACCTTCTCGCAGATAATCAATCTCATCAAGATGACTCATCCACATCACATCAATCGTCTGAAGTGCGATACTCTTTTCAACCATCCGCATATTCGCCTCTCCTACTTCTTGTTCTTTGTGATTATAGACCTCTTTCGCTACGCCCGACAGATATTCCGTCGCCTCACCAATCAGCTCGGCTGTATTCTTATTGTGATTTTCCACAATTTCTTTGAGCTTGACTTGCGCTACTGGCGGAAGCACAATCATCGCCTGGATATTTTCTGCAATTTTTTCCATTTCAAGATTTCCATCTTCTGTCGTGAGACTTGCCGAAACCGCCCGCTCAATTTCTTCCCGGATATTATCAATAATCTCCGGCTTGATATTATTTGCCTCAAGAACCGCGCGTCTTTTTTTATAAAGAATTTCACGTTGCTTATTCATCACATCATCATAATCCAAGATGTGTTTTCTAATGTCAAAATTAAAGCCTTCAATTTTTGACTGAGCATTTTCAATCGTACGAGAAATGATCGGATTTTGGATCGGCTGATCTTCCGGCAATCCAAGTTTTGTCATCAGGTTGATCAAATTATCGCCGCCGAAACGCCGCATCAACTCATCTTCCAGAGAAACAAAAAATTGAGACATTCCAGGATCACCTTGGCGTCCTGCGCGACCGCGAAGCTGATTGTCGATGCGTCGCGCTTCGTGCCGCTCTGTGCCTAAAATAAACAGTCCCCCGAGTTCACGCGCCCCTTCGCCCAGCTTGATATCCGTTCCGCGTCCAGCCATATTGGTCGCGATTGTCACTGATCCGACGTGCCCGGCTTTCGCCACAATCTGCGCTTCCCGTTCATGGTTTTTGGCATTCAACACTTCATGCTCGACGCCGGATTTCATAAGGAGCATGCTGAGATATTCCGATTTCTCAACCGCAATCGTTCCCACGAGAATCGGTTGACCAAGTTTATTCACCTCCCTAATTTTTTCTACGATGGCGTTAAACTTCCCTTTTTCTGATTTATAAACAACATCAGGAATATCCTTTCTGATAGCCGGTTTGTTGGTCGGGATTTCCGTCACGTCCATTTTATACACCTTAAAAAATTCTTCCGCTGAAGTGGAAGCTGTTCCGGTCATGCCGGAAATTTTTTGGTACATCCGAAAATAGTTTTGGAAAGTAATAGTCGCAAGAGTCTTTGATTCTTTCTGCACGCGCACGTGCTCTTTCGCTTCGATTGCCTGATGCAACCCTTCACTATAGCGTCGTCCCGGCATCAAGCGCCCCGTGAAGTCATCAACAATAATCACTTCACCGTCTTTCACCACATAGTCGCGATCCAGTTGAAAAATCACTTGCGCTTTCAAAGCCTGCTCCAAATGATGCACATAAGTAATTTTTCCTGCTTCATAGATATTTCCCACATTAAGCCATGACTCAATCTTAGCAATTCCACTTTCTGTAATGGTCACTGATTTGGTTTTTTCTTCCACGGCATAATCCTCTTCTCTTTTCAGTTTTGGCACAAGCATCGCAAATTGCTCATAGAGTTTTGTCGATTCGCTGTCCGCGGCGGAAATGATCAGCGGAGTCCGCGCTTCATCGATGAGGATCGAATCCACTTCATCCACAATCACATAATTCAAGTTGCGCTGAACCATATGCTCGAGCGTCGGCACCATATTGTCCCGCAAGTAATCAAAACCAAATTCGTTATTCGTACCATAAGTAATGTCGGCCGCATAGGCTTCACGCCGGGAGATTGGCGCGAGATTTTCCATCTCAACACTAACCTCGTCATCATCTTCCACTTTCGGAGTATAGATATATGAAGCGTCATGGATGATACAAGCCGTGGAAATTCCCAGAAAATGCAAAATGCCTCCCATCCAATTACAGTCGCGTTTGGCCAGATAATCATTCACCGTCACGAGATGCACGCCTTTGCCGGTGAGCGCATTGAGGTACATCGGCAGAAGTGAAGTATGGGTCTTTCCCTCACCGGTTTTCATCTCGGCAATCTTGCCACTATGAAGCACAATACCGCCCATCATTTGAACATCGAACAGTCTTTTTCCATCCACCCGCTTCACCGTTTCCCGCATAACCGCAAAAACTTCCGGCAGAAGTTCGTCGAGTGTTTCTTTTTCAGTAATCCGCTTTTTAAACTCAACTGTTTTCGCCCGCAACTGATCATCAGACAATTTAAGCATCTGCTCCTCAATCGCATTGATTTTTTCGATGATCGGTTTCAGCTTCCCAATTTCCCTCTCATTCGAACCGAATATTTTCTTTAGAATTGACATAAATATTGACTACGAAAATACGAATTATTACAAAAATACAAATAGTTACAAAATCACAAAAAAGCTCTAATGCGTGTCATTCCCGCGAAGGCGGGAATCCAGGTACCACTAGTTATAAATTATAAACAATCAAATTATAAATATTCTTGCCTTATGTTTCAGTCAGCCTTGCATTCAATAGCTCGTTTATCTATATACCAAGCCTGAGGTACCTGGATCCCCGCCTTCTCGGGGATGACACAAGAAGAGAACCGAAATATAATCAGTTTAACCAATCTTCATCTTCCTAAACTCCCTCTTTCCCGCTTTCAGAATTTTTCCATCAAAACTTTTGTCCACTTTTAACTGCCAATCACGGATTACTTCATTATCCGCTTTTATTCCACCTTGGTCAACCTTGCGCCTAGCATCCGCCTTACTGGTCGCTAACTTATTTTTCACTAAAACGTCAATCAGTGACTCTCCTGCAGAAACCTTAATTTCCAAAATTTCTATCGGCAATTCTTTTTTAGAAAAAACTTGCTCGAAATGTGCTTCGGCCTTTTTGGCCGATTCTTCTCCTTTAATTATTTTCACAATCTCATAGGCCATCTTTTTCTTGAAAATCATCGGATTCTCACCTTTTTCCATCGCCAGTTTCATTTTCTCAATTTCTTTTATCGGCACAGCCGTCAAAAGCTCAAAGCCGGACAAAATATGCGCATCAGAATAGGACATCGCTTTGCCATACATATCTTCTGGGCTATCGGCCAGATTAATTCCATTGCCTTTGGTTTTGCTCATCGTCCTGCCATCTGGCGCGTCCATCATCTTGTTCGTGCGTACAAATTTTTCCTTGCCGAGATAACTCTTGATCAGATCGCGCCCGACAAGCATATTGAAAGTTTGGTCGGTTCCGCCGATTTCCATATCCACTTCCATCGCTACGCCATCATAACCTTGCATCAATGGATAGATAAATTCATGCAAACGAATTGGATCACCCTCTTTGATCCGACGTTCAAACATATCACGTTCGAGCATCCTCTGCACTGTGATAGTCGACATCAATTTGATCAGATCGTTCAGTTTTAGTTTTGAAAGCCATTTATAATTCCGCTCAAAACGCACCGGATTTTCTCCGCCAAAATCAATCAATTGTGAAGCCTGTTTTTTCCAACCGGACATATTTTTTTCAATTTCCTCGTCTGTCAGCATTTTTCTGGTCGTATCTTTGTCTGGATCTCCGACTTTGGCCGTGTAATCTCCAATAAGAAAAACTACTTCGTGACCTAATTTTTGCAAGATGCCCAGAGCGCGAATGCCCATCGCATGCCCAACATGCAGATATGGCCCGGTCGGATCAAAACCCTGATAAATTTTCAATCTTTCACCTGACATCAGTTTTTTGCGAAAAGCTTCCTTGGAAGGATAAATCGCCTCCACTCCCCGCTCTAAAAATTCATCAATCAGTTTTTTGTCCTTTAATACTTTTGGCATAAATTTTCTCCACTATAAATTAGCTTACCACCTAAATTTAGCACTAAAACGCATTGATTGCAAACAAAAAGGCTCCGTCTACGTAATTACTACGCAAACGGAGCCCATCGACCTTCGAGATTATTCAGAAGGCCAAATGATATCAATATTCAAGTCTCCGCCTTCGAAGAAACTCGGGGTAATTGAAATAACCCCATTTACCGCGTCATCCCAATTCAATGCGATTTCTGTATATTTCTTGCCTAAACTCAGCCCTAGCGACACGCCAGTGCCACTATGGGGAATGAATACTTCAGCCTTCAATTCACCGTTTGTATCTGCCCAGAAGTAAAGCTGACGGTTTATCTCCTCTCCATCAAAGATGAAACTGACCCTAGCGGAAATCTCCGCCTCATTCAGGCCGGAGCCTAAATTGATAATATAGTGTCCGCCGACGGGTAGCATCTCTACGGAAATACCCACTGACCTTCCGCCAATAACGGACACCGTTACGGGTGGGGAATAAAAAATGACGTCCCATTCACTCTCCCCAAAAGCAAAAAGGGCTACCTTATAACTCCCGGCAGGGATACCGCTGAGCGTGGTATCATATTCTCGATTAACAACCGGGATGGTGAAAGATGCTTTAGCCAAATAATCCCAATCGGGATCTTGGCCAGTTTGCATCATCCAACTCAAATCCTGCGGCTCGAAATCAGCCGCCATGAGGAGAACTTTAATCCCCTTTACGGAGTCCTTCATGGTCTCAAGTCTTGAGTCCGAAGAAGCAATTCCCGAGCCTGAGAGAACAACTAATGTCAAAAAAAACGCAACCATCGCTATGATAACTACTGATCTTTTTTTCATTTTTTCTCCTTCCCTGATAGACCTTTTTAACAATCGTTAATAGCCGCATCTCCAACACCACGCCGGAGAGTATCTTTGTTATTTCTTAAAAAAATCAAAGCTTACCTCGAATCCGGATTGATCCAGTGGGTGCGATTTCCTGAACTTGTTGCGACTGGATTGGTATTTGTTTTTTTGAAGCGATTACTACTGGTCCAGTCTTAATAACGGGCTTCATGGCCACCACCGGTGTTTTTTTTGACTCCGCTGGCGACGATTTAATGTTGAAATATTTGCCAGCTAACAATCCGCTAGCAAAAATCAACGCCACAACAAAGAATATCAACGCTTTTTTCATTATAATCACCTCCCTATAAATAGATTTTTAAGCTTCAATAAAATCAACCGTAACTGACAATAATAGCATAATTATTTATATTTGTCAAATGCACCTAAATTAACTCTAAAAACATGAAAAAGACAGGGCTAGGCGTCTTTGACGCTCTAGCCCTTTTTCCAATGTTGGATCAGTAAACATAAACTTCAATATCCGCTTCATCCAGCAAAACTGCCTTAAGCATGCCGGACAACTGTTCCTCCAATCGCTCATGAGACAGATATTTGTCCTCTATCGACTTCCGGATGACCATCTCCTCGACATCCTGCTGTTCAAAAAACTTTCTGATCAATGTCTCATTTCCGTTCGCCTTATAGACGCGAACCTGCCCGATTTCTCTCGTTACGTGAATAATCATTGAATTCCCTCCTGTTGTTTGTGATCCATCTTAGAGAAATTAAAGAACAAAAAACCCGCTGTTGGCGGGTTTTGGTTTATTTCGAAAGGATAACTTCATCGAACCATTTTCCTCTTCGCTTCAAGCCAAAATTCGCCAACATAAAGTCGGGACCCGGATCCGGAACATGTTGACCAAATATTGGTTTTGACTTGGCGATTTAGGCTCATAAAACTATCAAAATTATTTATAATAAAATATTACCACGCGACAATATTTTGTCAATAAAATATCTTACACCATTACTGAATCCTGTTCACTGATCAGTGTTCTCTGTTATTCATTCCACCACCGCCTTAATCCTCCTCACACCCGCCGAAGAGCTTTCTTCTTTTTGGATGCGGAATTTGCCTTTGATTTCGGCGGTATTTTTGATTGTTGGCCATTTCAATCAAACTTTTCTTGCTAATAATTAAAACTGATACTTGAGATGATCTCTTCAAATTCTTTTTGCAACTCTGAGTATTTTGCAAAATACTGCGGTTGGCCTAGGCTGATTCTTATTTTTCTTCCATTTACTTGGGTGTAATAAGCCACTTTCTCAAGTCCTGATTCTTTAAAGTTTTTTATTAAGTAATTATAATTTCCCAATATTTCATTTTTTTCATCGATAACCTGATTTTGCAAATCCATTCCGTTGTACATCACATCAAAAGAAGGATCTGAAGAATTAGGCACATACATGAACATGAAAGGCTCTGTAAAATTTAATCCATTTATTTTTTCAAAATCGGAATGCTTTGTTATGACATAAAATTTAGCATATTTTCCTAACTTAATATCTTCAAATGTTAAACCAGTTTCAGTTGGATCTTCAACTTTGTATTTGTCATTATCTATTTTGAAAGAAATAAATTTATCCGAATAAACGCCTTGATTATCTACGGTCTTCCTCTCTGAAATCTCCACTTTTCCATTTTCAGAAATTTCATAACTCAAGCCTTCCATTTTTTTTGAATCTTTCAGAATAAACTCTAAACAATTTTTAATACTACTAGATTCAAAGCCCTCCGCTTCACATATAGCATCTCTAGTTTTTTCCCAATCCGAAAAATTCATATAATTAAATATTGATGTCGGCCAAGCGCTAGAAACCCTAGGATTAAATTCTAACGTACATGCAGTTTCCACCTCTTTTCCAGGCAATGTTTTTATCAAGATACTGCTGCCCCAAGAACCACTTTCTGCTATTTCGTTATCGCTATACAAATATTTAATATTATTCAAGAAATACAACATTATGAGTTGTTTTTTTGGATTTCTTAGATCGCTTTTTAAACTAAGGCCAATCATCGCCTCACGATCAGTCCAATTTTGATTTTTTTCTTTTTCTGCCACGCATTTATTTATCTGGTGATTAGTTAACACAAATGAAACGGATAGTAATATAATAAAAATACAAACATTCGAAATTAAAATTACTCTTTTTGCGATATACTTATCTACTAAATAAATAACCAGTCTAGAAAAAACATAAAGCAACCCCAAAGATACTAAAATTGCTATTCCTATAGTTATTAGATTAGGAAAAGATATCATTGTACCTTGCCAGAAGTATAAATCTTCGTTCACATTTTCAGAAAAAATAAAAAATGGAAAGTAGACAATTTTAATAAAGGAAGTTAAAACTGGATGCCAAAAAACATAAAGGCTAAGATCTGTTAAATAAAAAATTGCTAAAATAACTGCGATAATTGGCCATGCTAATGCAGACCACCTGAAAATTTTTCTTTTGGGGTCTAATGCGGCATCATCTCCCTGAATATTATTTAAGTTTTCGCCTGCTAAATTTGGGTCTTGTTCCATTTTTTTTATTTTAATTTATTATTCACTTTTTCATTCCACCACCGCCTTAATCCTCCTCACACCCGCCGAAGAGCTTTCTTCTTTTTGGATGCGGAATTTGCCTTTGATTTCGGCGGTATTTTTGATGTGCGGTCCGCCGCAAATTTCCTTGGAATAATTGCCGATGGAATAAACTTTCACTCGGTCGCCATATTTATGCCCAAATTCACCTTCTGCTCCAACATTTTTCGCTTCTTCCGGTGTCATTTCCTCCAGCGTCACTTCTGTTTTTGATTCGATCGCCTCGTTGACAAAATCCTCCACCGCCTTTTTCTGTTCATCAGTCATTTTGTCTGGATGGGAAAAATCAAAACGAATGCGCTCGCCATTAATGTTTGAGCCTTTTTGATGGACGTTTTCTCCCAAAACCTTGCGTAATCCTGCCAGCATCAAATGAGCAACAGTGTGCAGTTCGGTGGTTTTTTCTTTTGTATCAGAAAGTCCACCTTTAAACATTCCAGCTGAAGCAGTGCGGGACAAATCTTGGTGTTTTTTTAATCTGTCATCAAATTTATCCTTTAGCTTAACTTCATCAATATTTATACTTTTATTTTTCAACTCTTCAAACACTAATTCTAAGGGAAAGCCATATGTTTGATATAAATCAAAAATTGTATCCACGATATCATCATTAGGATATATGGGAGCTATCCGATCTCCTTTTATCCAAAAATTTCCCTCTTTGTTTTCTAATAACTTGCCAAATCTAGCTATACCACTTTCCAATGTCCTCCTAAATTTCTCTTCCTCTTTTTTTAACTCACTCAAGACTCTCTCTTGCATAACTTCTGGATAAAACTGCCCATACATTTCTTGTACTACCTTGGCAATTTTAGCGGTAAAGTTACTTTTTATGCCCAGAAGATGCGCCTGACGAATGGCACGACGGATGAGGCGACGCAATACATAGCCCCGCTCAGTATTGGACGGTTCGACTCCATCGGCAATAATGAATACGCTTGCCTTGATGTGATCAGCGATAATTCTGGCAGAGCGTTTTTTTTCTTCACTAAGGCTCGCGTACCATTGCTGACGTGGCCTGATTTCTTCAGAAAAAGGAATATTAGGTTCCATTTTCTGTGGCATAAGAAGTGCAATCTCGTGGAATATTTTTTCAAATAAATCCGTATCAAAAACATTGTCCTTACCCGAAAGAACGGTAATCGTTCTTTCTAGTCCCATCCCAGTATCCACATTTTGCTGAGCCATTTTCTCGAAACTCCCATCTTCTTTTTTATTAAACTCCATAAACACGTCATTCCAAATTTCCATCAAACGGAAACTTTTCACCATTTCATCATGCGTTCCCACAAGTTTTCCCTCAGCCGGTCTCACGTCATAGAACATTTCACTGCACGGTCCGCATGGTCCGGTTTTTCCGGCTGGTCCCCAGAAATTATCCTCACTACCCAAAAGAAAGATACGACTGTCCTCTTTGGCTTTTTGATCCAATTCGCAAACACCATTACTCAGTCCCGCTTTTTCAAATTGCTTTTTCCAAATCTCGATCGACTCATCGTCCCGATCTGCTCCCAATTTTTCATCCCCAGCGAAAACTGTCACGCAAATCCTTTTTGGATCAAGTCCCAGCCACTTTTTGTCAGTTAAAAATTCAAAGCTCCACTCAATCGCCTCTTTTTTAAAATAATCACCCAAAGACCAGTTACCCAACATTTCAAAAAAAGTCAGATGTCGGTTGTCACCCACATCATCAATGTCCCCTGTGCGGATACATTTTTGCGCATCAACCAATCTTTTACCCAGCGGATGTCTCTCTCCCATCAGATACGGCACAAGCGGATGCATACCAGCAGTTGTGAAAAGCACGGTTGGATCATTTTCCGGCACCAAGGGCGCTGAAGGAATAATGGCGTGACCCTTACTTTTGAAAAAGTCCAGATATTTTTGGCGCAAATCTTTGGCTGTAAGCATAGTTTTAGACGTTAAAAACTTAAATTCAGTCTACGTTGAATTGTATAATGCTTAAGCTTCGCAGTCAAACTGAAGCTTGACTTATTTTTTCAAGAATTTATAGACTAAAAAGATTAAAAGCAAGGAAGTTACCGTCATAATTCCGGAAAGTAGATAGGGAATTCTTTCTGTCAGGGGCTTTAGCGGTTCTTGCTCCGGGACAAAACCCGGACTGTCTTTTTGCCCGCCCAGACTTGCTTGTGCCGCCTTGTCCGGCTCCAAATATTGGAAATATTTCTCCAAATCATATTGCGGATGATTGGCCTTTGCATTTCCATAAAATAGGCGATATTTTTCAGTTGCCTTAGTCTCGAAAATAACTTCCCGATAGATGGAAAAAGTACGCAGAGCAGAGATTGACAGAGGCACGTCATCTTTGTTAATTACCTCAATCCTTATAAGACGCTTATTGGTTTCCGGAAAATTTACAGTCAGATTTTCTCCATTGAATTTCGGAGTGCTATAACGAAAGACATAGCCTTGACCAAGATAGTTCCAATCCCTCGCATTTTCATCATTACTTGCATAGACCAAGATCGCCCGATTGAAATTCATATTGTTCGTATCAAGACTCAATCGGTCAGTCGGGATTCCGCTTGCCCCCAAATCCGCCACCAACTCTGTCAATTTCTCATCCGACTTTTCAAGAGATTTGAATTGTGGACGACGCTCATTTCCTCGAGTTTTTTCCTGGACAATATTACTCGTGTCCACCGAATTGATCTTCACTGGAGACCCATTTTCATCTGTGATTTCAATCTTGATGTAGCGATAAGCACTGTTGGGAAAATAAATTTCCGTATTTTGAGACTTGAAATTGGCTTTTTTGTCGGTAAAATCATAGATATAGCCATTATCTATGAGCGTATTCCACGCTTGCATATCATTACCGCCATAAACTTTGACATTTCTCTGGAAATTTTCTGAAACAGTGTTGATCCTTAGGTTATTGACCAAGTTACCGGAAGTTCCCAGATCCAAAACCACTTGAGAATTTTCTCCTGGCACAAATGAATTATTGATCATAGTGACCGAAGTTCGGTCAACCTTCGACCTTTCCTTTGCGGAAACGAGTTGGAACGGCACTTCCTGATTATTTCCATCGATGATCCGCAAATCAGACAGATCTTTCGTGGCACCAGAAAAAACTTCATCATCCAAAGTTATCTTGGCCATATCCCCACCCGAAGAAGATATATCCTTATAGTACTTCCAGCGGGTCAGATCAAAATCCGCCAAGCAACCAGTCGAGATAATTGAAAAAAATAATGCACAAATGAGAATTGATTTTTTCATTTTTTTATTTTATTTAAATTATTTCTTTGATCTTGTCCTTATATTTTTGATATGCGAAAGAAATAGCCAAAAGTACAACGCCTAGACTCATCGAAGAAATGATGCGGTAGAGCGTCCCCATACTCCAAAGATCATAGAAGAATAGCTTGAGGATAGCAAGCGTGAAAAGCAAAAGTCCGCCCACCCGTACGCCCTTGACGCGAGAAAAGAATCCGAACAAAACCAGAATGATTCCATAGAGAAGCCAGAACAAAGAAAGCGAAACACTGCTCTTATTTTGCAGTTTTTTAATCTTCTCTTGATTTACATTGAGCGTTTGGTATGGCTGAAAAGAACCGACATCCATTTTTTTGGGAATGGCATAGTCTTTTTCCAATTGCCGCTGGACCGTCCTAATTTCTTGATCATAGTAATAGCTGATTTCTCGACTGATCGCATAGATGGTTAAAAAATTGGCCGTAATCAGAAAAGTAGCGACTAATTTTTTCGGCGCCAAGAAACTATTCTTATCATCCTCGCCTTCTAGGGAATAAGCGTGAAAAAGATAGGCAGCTAGGTAGGCGGAAATAATCACAACCAAGTATGTCAACATCACTTTATTAAACAGTACCATATCATTTGATCCGTGATTAGAATCAATGAAGAGCATCCGGAAAAAAGCCAGTTCGAAAACAACAACACCGAAAGCCTTGATCGCATTTTGAGCCGTTTTGGTTCCGAGAATGAGCAAGAGAATTGCTTCGATCGTCCAGCCGATCGTAATTACCCTACCATCAAATTGCAGAGGAATCGCCAATGTCACAAAACCAACCGTTAGAAAAGCCAGAAAACCATATAGACTATCATCCTCAGGAGTAAGCGCCCGGACAAGATAGGCCCAGAGAAAATAATAGATAGCTAGGATCAATGCGAAAAATCCCATAAAAATATGATATTTGGGATCGAGGATAGCATAACTGGAAGCAAAGTAGACCGAACCTGCCATGATTGTCAGCAGTTGTTCAATGCCGGATGATTTTTCTTTCTGAACTAAATTATAAATGAGAGATGAGATGGAATAAGTGATAAAAAACAAGGTCAGAAAAAACATCGTCAAGGGCAATTCATCGGCCCGATAAAATTCTCCCGCCCAAGCCATAAAAACAAACATCGTCGCAAGAAATCCCAAAACATTCAGCCATCTCCATTTCTTGAAGATAGAAACGGCCAAGATTGCCAGATCAAGGATCAGGATATAGGAAAAAAGTCCTGCTTCATTATTCTTTCCGGTCGAGATAAGAAAAGGAGTAAAAAAACCGCCCAATGTGGAAACAATGATAAGTGAAATTGCGTCGTAGCGGATGCTGAGAATTATTCCCACAGTCGTAATTAGCATCATCATCAAAAAAGCCGGAATCTGTCCGATGAGGGAGTAAAAATCAAAAGCGGCAAAGATAGAAAGGTAAAGCACGGCCAAACCACCACCACTGAGCAATTGCCCATAGACAAAATATTTACGGATGAATTTTTCCCCAAGTCCAAGTAGGATAATCCCAACAATGATACCAATCATCACCCGACCAACTTCGCCGATCCAATTATTATCAAAAGCATATTTCAGAAAAAAAGAAGCGCCAAGAACAAGCGCAGCCATTCCGATCCGCGCAAACCAAGTGCCACCGATGTTTTCTTCCATACTGGACTTTTCCATAGCGACTGGCTGTTGAGTCGGCTGCGCTGATCCGGAAAAATCGATTCCTGGATAATTAGACTCGGGGGACCCTGGAGCAGACACTGGCGGTGGTGGCGGTGGCGCATAGGCAGTAGCTGTGTTTGCTATTTTCACATCACCTTTCTCTAACCGCAAAATTCGCTCATTCTGCAATTCTACCTTTTGATTTAAATCTGAGAGGGCACCACCAATTGCATTCAGACTTGCAATTATTTCTTCAGAAGTATTGTTTTCGTTTGACATTTTTTTTCATTTTATTATTTTTTTAAGAAAGCATGAATTTATAATCCAGTATATTCTGAACGCTTGATATTCTCTCCGACTTTTTTTACGATATCATCCCTATCAGAAGAGCTAAATTTATTTCTAAGCTCGCTTGAATCCAAATCCCTCCTCAACTCGCGCAAAAGCTGGGAAATATGATCGTTAAGTTCTCTTTCAAGCAAACGCAACTCTTCGGAAACTTTTTTCTTTTCTTCATCATCCACAATCTTGTCTCCCAAAATACCTAAAGCGACTTCTTGCAATTTTGATTCGAGCATAAATTTATATTTTAAAAAATTAAAATTAAAGCAAGTTTAGTTTCTTTTTCAGATGTTTGACTTCATCATCCTTAGATAAGATTTCTCTTGCAACAATTTCGTAGCGCTTTTTTTTACTATCCAATTCTAGTCTGATCCGCTCACCATCTTGCTTCAACTTTCGCAGTTCCGCATCCAGTGTTGTTTTTTCATTAGTGAGTTTTCGCGTGTCAGAATCCAAAATTAAAAGCTCCATTTGAATTCGCCTTTTTTGACTTTCTTTGGCTGCGTCATCCGTACTAGTGTTGCTACCGCCGGAAGAATTTCCCATGTACATATGTTTCAATTTTATAATTTTTAATTTTGTAATTTTTAAAAAAGTAATTAAGTTATCACGCCTCCGCCCAAAACTTCTCCATCCTTGCCATAAAAAACTACCGATTGTCCTGGTGAAATGGCTTTTTGAGGTACATCAAATTTTACCTGGCAAGTTTTTTCACCTTTATCACTTTTAACTATAGCACAAACAAGCGGATTATGATAGCGCGTCCGCGCTAAAACAGCCAGGGGAAACTTTGGTGTGATACCTCTTGTCCAAACAACGTCTAATAATTTAATCGCTTTTCGCGCAATTGCCAAGTGTTTCAAATCATTAGCCACGATCAAATTATTTTTTTTCATGTCTTTGGCCACAACAAAATATGGTCCTGTTCCACCAATCTCAATTCCCTTTCTCTGCCCGATCGTGTAAAGTGGCAATCCGCGATGCTTACCAAGCAACTGTCCTTCAGTATCGATGATTTTCCCCTTTTTTAGATTTATGTTTTTCGCCAAAAATCTCTCCAAGTTATTATCCGCCATAAAACAGACATCTTGCGAATCAATTTTATCAAAAACCGGCAAACCAAATTTTTCCGCCAATTTCCGCACATCAGCTTTTTGATATTCACCAAGGGGAAAAATAATCCGCGCCAATTCTTTTTGGCCTAAGCGATAAAGGAAATATGACTGATCCTTTTTTCCATCATTTCCCGGTAATAATTCATAACTTATTCTATTACCAGCCTTAACATTTTTAAGCCGAGCATAATGACCCGTCGCCACAAGATCTATTTCCATTTTCTTAGCCATTTCTAGGAGCAATCTGAATTTCAGCTGAGCATTACAATGGACGCAAGGATTGGGAGTTTTACCGCATACATACTCAGCAAGAAAATATTCAATTACGGTTTTTTTAAAGTCCGCGCGCGCATCAATAACTGTCAGAGGGATGTTCAAAGATTCACAGACAATTCTTGCATCAGACAGTGCTTTTTTTATTTTTTCTTCCACGTCCCAAAAAAGCAAAAAAGCCGCACTTACAGCGTATCCCATGTTCTTTAATAGCGCACAAGAAACTGAGGAATCCACACCACCAGACATTCCGACTAGAACTTTTTTTTGTCGTATAGTCATAATATCTATCGAGGAATTCTTTTCGCCGGATTGAAAATCGCAGACTGAGGCGCGCTAGCAACAATGTTATCTCCAACAGACAAGGCAAACCAGGCCACAAGGAAACTCAATACAAAAATAAAAATTAAAGCCAACACAGAAGAAATTTTTTGATTCAGATCAAATCTACCCATTGTTATTTTTACTACTATTAATTATATTTCTAATCCCTTCTTTGTCTAAGTTAAGCTCTTTTTTGGGCGTCTTAAACTTTCTGGGCTCAATATAGGAAATCTGACCGAGACTAATTTTTCCACTATCACGCAAAAGTCCCGCGGGATGAGAACTGTTCAACTCTTCCCGAACCGCTGAGTGGCTACTTTTCGCTTCATTTCGCACGGCAGGATTGTTCTGTAGCTGCACCTTCGCTCTCGCTCTCTGATAGTCTCGCAAGCATTCTTTGCAAAAAGTTTTTCGGCTTGGGTCAGGCTTGAAAGGTACGATTATTTTCTCTTCGCAAGTTGAACAAATTGCTTCAAATAGTTCTTTCCGCTGTTCATCCTTCTGGATCAAAACTTCTTCTTTTTTTCGCTCATCATTCTGCCTAATTTTGGGCGGGGCTTGACTTTCCCTTGAGACATTCTCCTCAGGAACAATTCGTTCTTCAATCACTCTTGGCGAAGTCGCAATCGTATTCTCTGCTCGAGCTGGCCTTTGTTCAATCCTAGCGGGACTAGCTGCGCGCTGATTATTATTAGAAGAATCAAATTCATCAAACCCAAGTCCTACATCCATTCCGCTCCAACGAGCAATTTTTTCCGCCACTTCCAAGCGCGATTTTCCATAACGCTCACGCGAAACTGCAATCACTTTTTGCTCTCCATCAATTGTGTCGGAAATGTCAGCTGGAGGCAATGTCCGCGCCGAAAAAGCATCACCGGCAATGCCATCAATCATCAGTTTCAAATAAATATCGTATTTAGACAGATTAACAATATCATTCATCAGAAAGACCGGATCAAATTCTTTTTCCAGCGCCTCCGCATCTTCGGCGCCCACTCGGAAAGAAACTATGGTACCCACATTACCAAAAATCGCATCACGCACGGTGGCATTGCCATCAAAAATTAATTGATTGATGTATTGATGCGCTAAAATCAGAGCCAAGCGGTATTTTCTGGCTTCTGAAAGAATGTTAGAAAAAGATTCCGTGGCAAAATTTTGAAATTCGTCAACATAAAGATAGAAATCCTTTCGATCATTTTCAGGAATATCCACCCGACTCATTGCTGCCAGTTGAATTTTGGTGATAATCATACCGCCCAAAAGCCGCATCGCATCTTCACCGATCCGTCCCTTGGAAAGATTGACTATGAGAATTTTCTGATTATCCATAATTTCACGCATATCGATCGTCGATTTTGGTTGCCCAATGATATGGCGCACCAAGGTATAGGACAAAAATTGTCCGACTTTGTTTTGAATGGCAGCTACAGCTTCTTTTCTGAATTTATCTTCCCATTTGTCAAACTCATTGATCCAAAAAGCTTTCACGACTGGATCAGTAATTTTTGTATAGACTCTTTTGCGATAATCCTTATCACTCATCATCCTATTCACTCCCAAGAGCGTCGAACCAGGATAATCCAAAAGCGCCAAAATCGCATTATTCAAAATATACTCCATCCGCGAACTCCACACGTCCGGCCAGATTTTCTTAAAAACTCCCATCATGCCTGATGCGACAAGATTCTTTTTATCCTCATCGACTGCTTCCAAAATATTAAAAGCTACCGGAAATTCAGTGTCCGATGGATTGAAATAGACCACGTCATTAATCCGGTTAGCGGGAACGGCGCGGAGCATCTTCTCGGCAAATTCACCGTGTGGATCAACAACACAAACACCCTTGCCATTGCGGATATCCTGGATCGCCATATTTTCCAACAAATTAGATTTTCCCATGCCGGTCTTACCGATGATATACATATGCCGGCGACGGTCGTCTTCTTTTATTCCAAAGACCCGCTCTTGATTGCGAAAATTGGTTTTGGCGAAAAAATTAATATTAGACATTTATGTATGTTAATTATTCAACTGGTAAATTAGATGGAGCTGCTCCCAGCTTGGAAGTCGTCTGAGTTATCGCATGTGATTTGACTGACAAATCTGGAAAATGAAACATTGTTGCTAATTCCTTTGTGGAAAATAACATATTGACTCCGTCCGTATTTCTCCGACGATAGCGGTCATAAATTTTTCTTTTACGAAAATTAGAAATCCGCTGAGTAAAAAAACCTGTTCCATAGGTCTTACTAATATCTTCGGGCTTGACTTGATTCATATTAAGATCGTTAAACTGCTTTATTGCCCCACTAAACGCACTGACAAAAGATTTATCAAAAACATCTCTTTTTCCTAGAACGATCAGGCGCATCTTAGTTTTGAAAAAATTCTTACCTAAATTTTCCTCTACTGCTTTCAAGACCTCCCTTTCAATCGGAGAGAGCCTAGTGTCAAGCGGCAACTCATCTTTTTTCTTGGCCAACTCTTTAAATTCCGGCGGACCAAAAACCCCGGGGAAAATATTAAAAAATACGTCTTTAATATCATGCCACAACCTTCCTTCGGTAACGGCTACTGGTCGACCTTTTAATGTATTCGCCAATGCCTCACCGCCTTTTATCGACTCCCCTTCCTGCACTGGCACTAACATATATTGCAACCAAATATGTTGCCCCGGTCCGAGCGCTCCCATCACCTCTACCATCGCCGCCATCGGGTCAATCATTTCGCCAGTAATACTTTCTTCAAACTGATCGTAGGTCTTAATTGGATAGTAAGGCTCTTTTTTTACAAACTCATAATCCGCCCCCCAAAGATCCCAATTGCGATTAGGAATGACTTTCGGAAACTTATTATAATAATCTTCGACTTCCAAAATTTGTGCCTCAGGATATTGCGCATAAATCTGAGCTTCAATCAAATTGCGATATTTCTTCAAGAGCCGAAAATAGAAATGCACACTGCCTTCCTCGCCGACCAACTCTACTCCAAACGGATCCTGGCGATATGCACCATTAAGCCAAACATCAAAATTATTATGCGTCGTCATTACGCCAGTCATTCCGGCGTAGATAATTTCCATCGGCTTGGGACCGCGCTCGATGTCGCGAGGCGGAATCACTTCCAGGATTGTCCATTTATATTTCGAAAACCAAGAATCGCTTGAATAAATAGCGACGTAATCCTTCCAAACAATCCCAAAGATATACCAGACTGGTACCGGCAGTATCAACCACCAAGAAGTAGCGAAAACGCTTCCGAAAGTATTTAAAATATCAAAAGTATTTACAGAACCATCCATTGTAATTTTTATTTTAGATAAATATAGCCCATGATTCCTCCCTTTGGAAAAGGGGGAGAAAACTATCTCCTTAATCTATATCCACTGCCCACTTTTTCAAAATTTTTGCCATTGAGGTTGATCATGATCGTAGTCCGTTTCACCTTGCGTACTTCAAAAACTTTTTGCACAATTTCTTCTCGATCCAAGGGTTTTTCGCTCTTCGCTAAAATATCTTTAAGCACATCCTTCACTGCTCCACCGAAATAGCCCCACTCGCCCAAAGCATAGATGCCTCGGCCGATCAGCACAAATCGCTCATCCTTGATTAGTTCATTGTGGATCGTTTGCGGATGCACCTTCTTCGTTCCCAGCTTATATTTCTCGATCAATTTCGCAATCTGGGTAAAATGCAATGGCGCTTTTTCTTCTTTTAAAACCAGATAGATCTTTTCACGACTGCCTTTCGGACTGACTTCGGGCCAATTGCGCATCCCCCATTTGCCAAATTTGTTTTTCTTAACTCCAGAAAGGACATTCAAATAACACAAAACGTCTTTCTTGGAAAATTCCGGCAAACGTGTCACCAACTCTTTGGAAATCTGATCATCACTGAGCAGCTGCTTATTTTTCGACAGCATTTCCTCGGCAGCTTTTGCCACTTTCAAAACTTTTTCCAAAACATTTTCGGCGGTCACCCAAGACCGTTCAATTCTGTTCTTGTGGGCAATGGCTTGGATCTTTTGGGAATAACTAACCAAAAAACGCATCGCGTTTTCTTCTTTCTTTGATCCATCAGGATTCAGCTCGGTCAGAATTTCCTCTTCCCTGATTATACCACATTTTTTTTCAACTGCCAAAAATAATTGGTTTTCCGCTTTTTGAAAATCTGCTTCTTCGCAAATCTTTCCGATGCTCTTTTTGGCATCAGAAATGATCTGGCGCACCCGCTCCCTAGTTATGCTATAGTCAGAGCCGATCTTTTCTAAGGTTTGGACGGAAAAATCGCCCATAAGACCAAAACGTTTTTTCAGAATCTCTTGTGCTCTTTGGGGCAATTGGACTAAGATTTTTTCGGCGACATCAAAAAAGGAGTTCTTTTCTCCAATTTGCGAATTATTGCGCTTATTTGTGTTTTCCACCATCGTTTTTGCCTTAAATTAAGTTATTTTCGACTTCCAGAAATACTAGCACATAATCAATTAATTTGTCAAGCCTCCGACCCCTGTGGTACTCTTGAGGAATGAAATATCTCCATGCATTGAATAAAATTGAAGGCGTCGGAACACAAAGACTAAAATTACTCCTGGCTGAATTTGGCACAGCCCAGAATGCTTGGCAGGCCAGTCTTTCCGATTTGCAAAAAGCGCTGGGCGGAGATATCTTGCCGGAACGGATTTTTTTTGAAAAACAAAGAATTGATCCGGACGCGGAATGGGAGCAAGTGGAAAAATCCAACATTCAGGTGATCGATTTTTTGAGTCCAAGCTATCCCAAACTGCTCAAAGAAATCCACAGCCCGCCCTATCTCATTTATACTCGGGGAAATTTAGTTTTTGATTCCACGCCCGCCATTGCTATTGTCGGCTCACGAAAATTTTCTAATTATGGCGAACAACTGGCTAGCACCTTTGCTCGTGATTTGGCAAAAGCCGGTTTTGTCATCGTAAGCGGTCTCGCGCTGGGTATCGATGCCATTTCACATCGCAGCACGCTAGAAGCGAGAGGCAAAACGATTGCGGTTCTTGGCGGAGGGATTGACAATGAAACCATCTATCCGCGCGCTAATTATAATCTCGCTCAAGAAATCATCTCCAGTGGCGGAATCGTCATGAGCGATTATCTACCAGGCACGCCCGCTACCGCCGCAACTTTTCCCGCCAGAAACAGAATTATTGCTGGTCTCGCACTTGGCACGCTTGTCGTGGAAGCTGGAGAAAAAAGTGGAACATTGATTACAGCTAAAATGGCACTGGAAAGCAACCGCGAAGTTTTTTCCATCCCCGGTTCAATTTTCTCCCCCACTTCCATCGGCACCAACAACCTCATTAAATCCGGCGCCAAAATGGTCACTTGCGTGCAAGATATCCTGGAAGAATTCGATCTTTCGCAGAGCCTGACAGAAACAAAACAAGCCACACTCAAATTGCCGGAAAACAAAGAAGAAGAAATTCTCCTCACAATCCTATCTGACGTGCCGCTCCACATCGACAATATTGCCAAGCAATCAAAACTCTCAGTATCAGCAATTTCAGCCACACTAATGATGATGGAAATCAAAGGCTGGGTAAAAAATCTCGGCGGGCAGAATTATATTCTTTTGTAACAAAACTTGGAGAAAATCCAATTCTGGTTTATGATAAATAGCGAACGCTTAATTCATTGTACAAATATTTTCTAATAACAATTCGTATGTCCGGCATTCGTGACGCCGGTTCGCGAAGCGAATAACTATGAAACTGATTATTGTTGAGTCGCCGACCAAGGCTAAAACTATCACTAAATTTCTTGATAAAAGTTACACGGTCAAATCCAGCTATGGCCACATCCGCGATTTGCCGGTGAAAGAAATGGGCATTGATATCGAGCACGATTTTGCCCCGCAATATGTCATTCCCAACAAAGTCGCTGATCGCGTCGATGAGTTGAAAAAGCTGGCCAAAAAAGCCGAAAGTGTGATTCTGGCAACTGACGAAGACCGCGAAGGAGAAGCTATTTCTTGGCACCTTGCCACGGCCTTGGAACTGGACAAGCATTTCAAGGGTGAAAAAATTGCCCGCATCGTCTTTCATGAAATCACCAAAACCGCCATTGAAAAAGCGCTCGCCACACCACGTGAGATAGATTTAAACTTAGTCGATGCCCAACAGGCCCGGCGCATCCTTGATCGCCTGGTTGGTTATGAGCTCTCGCCTTTTCTTTGGAAAAAAATCCGCCGCGGACTGTCCGCCGGCCGCGTCCAATCGATGGCGCTGCGCATCATTGTCGAACGAGAAAAAGAAATCGATAAATTTAAAGCGGAAAATTATTGGAAAATAAATCTGACTTTGAAAACTAAGTCTGGCGGAAAGGATTCCGAATTCCCGGCCGAGTTGGTCAAAAAAAATGAAGAAAAGATTGAGGCCGTCACCACGCTGAAATTGTTCGCCGGTGATTATAAGATCAAAAAAACAATTCTCACGAAAGAAAAAGGCGCCCTAGATATTATCGCTGATCTAGAAAAATGTGACTACCAAGTTGAGGCACTGACCAAACGAGAAACAACCAAAACTCCGCCACCACCTTTCACAACATCCACCTTGCAACAATCCGCTATTAGTAGTCTTGGTTACAGCTCCAAACAAACGATGACCTTAGCGCAAAAACTCTACGAGCAGGGCTTCATCACCTATATGCGTACAGACAGTCTCAATCTTTCCTTGGAGTCATTGCTCTCTGCTCAAAAAACGATCCATAAATTGTTCGGTAAAGATTTTGCGCTCAAAAGTCCGCGCTATTTCAAAAATAAATCCAAAGGCGCACAAGAAGCCCACGAAGCCATTCGCCCGGCTTATCCGGAAAAAACGCCCGAAGAACTCAAGTCTAAACTCGAGCCAGGACAGTATAAACTATATAGACTGATCTGGAACCGAATGATCGCTTCCCAGATGGAATGCGCCGTTTTCAACTCTGTCAAAGTCGATATTTCCGCTAAAAGTAAAGCCAGCAAAAATGTCTATGCGCTGAGCGCCAGCGGATCGACCTTGACTTTTGAGGGCTATCTGAAAGTCTATGCCGATAAAAAATCGGCGACAACCGACACGCTTTTGCCTCCAATGGAAAAAGGCGACGCACTGGAGCTGGCATCTGCCACATCCGAAGGCAAAACAACCACCCAACCTCCACGCTACAATGAGGCAACGCTTGTGAAAGTGCTGGAAGAAAATGGCATCGGCCGACCATCTACCTATGCGCCAACCATCTCCACAATCATTGATAGAAAATATATCGATAAAAACGAAGAGAAGCGACTCTTTCCAGAAGAAATCGGCACATTAGTCAGCGATCTTCTAGTCGCCCACTTTCCTCAAATCGTCGACATGACTTTCACCGCCACACTTGAAAAAGATTTCGACGAAATCGCCGAGGGCGCCAAAAAATGGGTGCCGGTCATCAGGGAATTCTATGAACCGTTCCATAAAAATCTCCAAACCAAAACTAAGGAAGTGAAAAAAGAAGAGTTTCAAGAAAAGCTGGACAAGAGTTGCCCGGATTGCGGCGGAGATCTGATCATGAAATTTGGCCGCTTCGGAAAATTTATCGCTTGTTCCAATTATCCCAATTGCCGTTACACAGAAAAAACTGGGGCGGAAAAAAAGATTGAGGAAGAATTTTCCGGAGAGATCTGTGAAAAATGCGGCGCTAAGATGGCAGTGAAACGGGGAAAATTCGGTGTCTTTCTAGGTTGTTCCAACTATCCGACTTGCAAAAATATCAAACGGATTGAAAACAAAACCGGCGTCAAATGCCCCAAATGCAAGGTTGGCGATATCGTCGAACGCAAATCCAAAAAAGGCCGTGCCTTTTTCGGCTGCAGCACCTACCCGGCATGCGATTTCTCCCTTTGGAACAAACCGACCGGAGAAGTTTGTCCTACCTGTGGATCACTCTTAGTTTTCGCCGCCAAAGGCAAAACCAAATGTTCCAACAAGGAATGTAATTTTGAGAAATAGCATCCATATCCCCTTCGCCCTTAGGGAGAAGGTGCCCGAAGGGCGGATGAGGGAAAGGGCATTACATTAAGATAAAACTAACTTTATTTAGATTTTATCCTAACCCAAAGCCCTTGCCCTCACCTGTCACGTGCTCGTGACATCCTCTCCCGAAGGGCGAGGAGGCGTTAAAAAGAATAATTTTATGTCTATCGAAGCAAAAATTACCATTGAAGATGTCCTGCGTAACGTCAAGTTCAATCTGGAATTCAAAAAAGAAGCTCTGATCCGCAGTGCTTATGCTGTCGCGGAGAAAGCCCACTTGGGCCAAAAACGCAAATCCGGCAAAGACGACTATATCCAGCATCCTTTGCATACCGCGCTCAATCTGGCGCGTATCGGCTTGGGTTCCAAAACGATTGCCGCGGGACTTTTGCATGATGTGCCGGAAGATACAACTGTCACGCTCAAGGAGCTGGAACTAAAATTTGGCAAAGAAATTGCCTGCATGGTTGATGGTGTCACTAAACTGGGTAAGATAAAATTGCGCGGAGCGAAAGAAGATAATTATTTGGAAAATCTGCGCAAGATGTTTTTGGCCATGGCCTCAGACATCCGCGTCGTTCTCATCAAATTAGCCGACCGTCTGCACAATATGGAAACGCTAGAATATCTTCCGCCTGAAAAACAACAGCGCATCGCGCTGGAAACGATGGAAGTTTTTGCCCCGATCGCTAATCGCCTGGGAATCGGAGAGATCAAGGTTCGCTTGGAAGATTTATCGTTCAAATATCTCGATCCGGAAAATTTCGCCGCGACGGAAAAATTAGTCATGGCGGAATATGGCCAAAGAAAAAAATTCATCGACAAGATGGTCATTGAACTGAAAAAGGAATTGACCAAGGAAGGGATCAACGTGCTGGAAATTTTCGGACGCACCAAGCACATCTACAGCCTCTACCAGAAATTAAAACGCCACGATATGGACATCAGCAAGGTCTATGACCTCCTGGGCATCCGCATCATTGTGTCAGAACTGGCCAACTGTTATGAAACGCTCGGCATCGTGCACAAAAAATATCGTCCACTGGTCGGCCGAATTAAGGACTACGTCTCACTGCCTAAACCCAATGGCTACCAATCGATCCACACCACGATTTTTGGACCAGAAGGCATCTTTCTGGAAGTCCAGATCCGCACCAAAAAAATGGACGACGAGGCGGAATTTGGCATTGCCTCGCACTGGATCTATTCGGAGAAAAAAAGAAAACTGAAAAATTTCTTTATGAAAAGTAAATATGCCGTGCCGGACGAAGAATTAGCCTGGGTCAATCAGTTGCGCGAATGGCAAAATGATCTTGGCAAGGATGACGCCGAGTTCATGGAAAGTCTCAAGATTGATTTTTTCAAAAATCATATTTTTGCGTTCACTCCGCAGGGAGATATAATCGACCTGCCGGAAGATGCCACGCCGATCGATTTCGCCTACCGCATCCACGGCGAAGTCGGCAACCGCGCGAATGGCGCCAAAGCCAATGGCAAGATGGTTACTTTGGATTATAAAATCCAAAACGGCGAAGTGATCGAGATTCTCACCACCCGAGATCAAAAAAACCCCAGCCGCGACTGGCTGAAGTTTGTCCGCACGTCTCTGGCAAAAAGTCAGATTAAGAAATATTTGAAGAAAGAAGGGTTGTTATAAAAAATCTACTTTCCATTCTTTTCTAAAAAAAAGGGAGGGTGGCAATTTGCCCCCGCCCTGTCGGCTCAAGTCTCTCCGACTTGCCTGCCTGCCTTTTGGAGGGAAATATTTATTTCTAGTCCAGCTTTGGAAAAAAGCTGATTAGAGCTACAAGGCGAATTCCGCTTATCACCTTTTACTCCTTGTTTATTTTTTTAATAGGATACAGCAACCTTGCTGAATCAGGTTGATTTTTAATTGGCGTTGATATTCCGTTGTTGGTTATTTTCAAACTTCCTCCGCGACTTCTAATATTACCAGCAATACTGCCAAATATTTGGGAGTATAAAGCGAAGTCAGTTGGCACACGATATTTATATGTCAATCCTTCCCCTCGAGCTTCATTATCTATTGCAATAATTTTCATATTAGTATCCCCACTTTCAGATTCTAGCATTTCACCTATTTTCGCAAAAGGCAATGCATCAACATCATACTTTGCAAAAGGATCGTTATCATTGGTGGTTGGATTTTTTAAATCATAAGAACGAATTTTGTGATAATGCGGATCGTACAGAACAACTTCATTTTTTTCCTGAATTCTTATCCATTCATGACCAAACGAGTGTGTTTGACACTCCATTTGACCAACTTGCTCCGTAGATCCCGCTATTGTCTGCACACTCAGAGAGGGGAAAACTTTTTTCAAAATCATTGAGGATATTAACGATTGGCCAACGCAAGCACTACTTTTTTTTATCAAAATATCATTACTACTGCGGATGTTTTCATTAGCAAGACTAGACTTTATTTCTTGCTTCATAGTCTGTTCTAGTAATTCAATTTTCCCAATAAGCGTAGAGGGTGAATTCTGTCTTAAAGAATTTTTATACTTATTTTCTAGTTGCAAAAATTCAAACGTTTTACATTCTAATTTTAACGGTGTAGCTCTTACCTCGGGAGGATTATTGCTGTAAAATAATTTATCATTATTTAAATCAAATTCAGGAAAAGAAAAATCTACAAACAAAATATCCCCGCTGTGAGTTTTTATTTCAAAAATATTATCCCCGTTTAATGTCCGCTTTTTTTCTATCTTAAAACCACTGTTTTCAAATAAAGCATCGGGTTTATTTTTTTCGTTTTTTCCACCAATTCTATTAAATGTCAACCTCTGATCTATACCCATAGTTATAAAATTAAAATCGTATTAAAGTCCCTCGAGAACATTTTAATTTTCAAAATATAATTCTAGTGCTTCATCCAAAGCGCATAGTGCCTCTTTTTTAGTTTTTCCAAAACTGGAAACATCCACGTTCAAACATTGAGCAACATAATATTCCCCTTCCTTCCAAACCACGTTTTTTAGATCGATTTTGCGCATATAAATATTTCCGTTCCTAAGCACTATTTATTTTTCCTTACAATTATTGAAAATTGATTATCGTCAGCCAATTCTCCGTTAAATTTTTCTGGATTAAGCAGCGGATTATCAATGAACTTCAGGATTGCATATCCTTTATTTGAAAAATAATCCCTGAAAAAATCTTTACTATACCTATTAAAGTATGTTTTGTATTCTGGATTAAATGGTTCTTTTCCAAAAATCTCTTTGTTATTATTTTTTAACTCCAAAACATTTATTGCAATTAATCCATTCTTTTTCAGTATACGATCGAATTGATTTAGAATTTTCAAGCATTCATTATCATCAACATGGGTTAACGTAGCAAAACAAATTATCACATCAAACAGTTCCTTTGAAAACTCTAAATTTCTAATATCCATTACCTGAAACTCTGCTTTGCGTGCATTGTTTTTTGCGACTTCTATCATATTCTTTGCCGCATCGATTCCAACAACTCTAAATTTCTTTGAACATTTCTCAGTTAGATATTTAGGATATTCTCCCGTGGCTGTTCCTGCATCTAGGATCACAGCATTTTCTTTTAATTCTGAAACTATATAATCTATTTCTTTTTGAAATTGAACATTCTCTCCCAGATCTTTGGTCTTAAAATACTCAATATACTCCTTCACGATATTATTATAAGTTTCAACGGTCGTATCTGTTTTATTTTCTTTTTCTTTTTTGTCCATATTGCATCGCCTTTTCTTCGCAATTAAAATCACATAACTTTCAAATAATCAGTATCTTTGTTTCTATCTATCAGCTTATGAGCGTGTTTCATTTCTTCTGGTGTATAGATATAGATTATTTTAAATTTTCCAGAAGTTGTTTGATTAAGATTGTTGTGAATAACTTCAATAACATGAACAAGTCCCCAGTAAAGCCATTCACCATCTATATTTTGAGCCAGAAAATTACGAACAGGCGGTAAATGATACATCCTAACCTTAGGCTTATCTTTAAACTCAAAAATTTTACCTTCAAAATCAGAAGCAACAATTGGCTTTATTTTATGTTGCTCATAATCTAATTCTTTTGGAAAACCCTGCTCCCTAGATATTTGCAGAGTATCATTCATCTCGATGAAACTGCCCATAATTTTAATTGCTAATTTTAAAGGTTTGCTTTTTTAAGATTTTACCATAACGCTGAGTTCCACTATATTATATTCTTATTGATACAGACAAATATAGCTAGAGGTTTCTTTTGCTACAATAGTAAATGGCGCACCTTGCTTGACTACAATCTCTTGACCTGGTATGCATTGCTCATTATTGATTTCCAGTAATCCCGTTAAGCACTGGATTGTTTCTTCACGATCAGGCGTAAAGGTGTATTTGCCAGGCTCGACAACTCCGACCGATTTATCGAAACCATTGTTACTAAACTCAATGTTTTGAAGACCGCCGTTTGCGTAGCTGTTGTGTTTCATAAAAATTGTTTTAATTGTGCTAAATTTTGTTAATAATATTTACGTTCGATCCTACTTCCCAATCCGCTCAATATTCTCTGCGATATTTCTCAGTTCCTCTTCGGAATAAAATTCAATCACAATTTTTCCGCCTGCGCCGGATTTTTGCAATTTAACTTTGGTGTTTAGGGCTTGAGAGAGATTATCCTCAAGGGCTTTTTGTTCCGGGTCAACGCTGACCTGGCGACTGTGCGTACGCACGGAAACTTCTTTTGTCTTATTTTCCGTCTGACGGACAGTGAGACCACTTTTGAGAATCAGATCGAACAGTGCTTTTTGTTTTTCCGGATTTTCCAGTGCCAAAATTGCCTTGGCGTGACCTTCGGTAATCTTGTCTTCCATTAATGCCTTTTGAATCTCTACAGGAAGGTTCAGGATTCGAAGCTTATTCGCCACCGTCGAACGACTCTTGCCCAATTTGATGGCCGCTTCTTCTTGACTCAAATCAAAATCCTCCATCAATTTTTGATATGACCGCGCTTCCTCGACTGGATTCAAATCATGCCGCTGGATATTTTCGATGATCGCCAATTCCAGTTTCTGTTGTTCTGTCACGTCACGTAAAATTACCGGGACTTTCAGAAGGCCTGCCAATTTGGCTGCTTGAAAACGCCGTTCACCGGCGATGATTTCATATTTCTCACCATTGCGACTAACCACGATCGGCTGGATAATGCCATGCTCCTTGATTGAGTTGGAAAGTTCCTGTAATTTCGTCTCATCAAAATGAAACCGCGGCTGATGCGGATTAGGCACGATCTTGCTAATTTCAACTTCATTATCTTCCAAAAGTTTTGGCGCAACATCGCTACGGAGCTCAGCTCCGGTGCTCCGGAGCTGAGCTCCGTTTCCGCCGGGCACCTCTAATTTTTCTGCGCGTGTACCGAAATAATTAAAATCCGCTTCCGGCTTGGTGATTTTTTTCTCCCCCTCGTCAGCGCCCGCGCTAGTTGCTTTTCTTTGTGGGATGAGTGATGATAATCCCCTTCCCAGTCCATAGTTTTGTGCCATTTTTTTATTTTTAAACTGAAAACTTTTTAACTTCTTTTTTCTCCAGCCCGATCACTTCCTTGGCAAAATTTTTATAGGATCTTGCACCGCGCGAAAAAGAATCAAATCCGAGGATTGATTTGCCAAAGCCAGGTGCTTCAGCGAGACGCACACTTCGTGGAATGACACTTTCGAAAACGTGCCCAGGGAAATGATCTTGCACTTCTTTCACGACCTGACGTGCCAAACGATTGCGCTTGTCATACATCGTGAGCAGTGCACCCATAATTTTGAGATTTGGCTGCAAATTTTCTTTCACAAGCGTGATGGTGTTCAAAAGCTGACTCAGTCCTTCCAAGGCAAAATATTCGGTCTGCACAGGAATAATCACTTCGTCGCAGGCTACCAGACCATTAATTGTGAGCAGGCCAAGGCTAGGCGGAGAATCAATAATGATATAGTCATAATTTGTGCGAATTTCACGCAAAACGTTATAGAGCCGAAATTCCCGATTGTCCATATGTACAAGTTCTATCCCCGCTCCCGCCAAATCTTGCGAAGACGGAATCAGATCATGCCCCAGTGTTTCCGTACGCATAATAATTTTTGAAGGATGTTCGCCCAAAATCATCGAGTGATAGAGACTTTTTTCAATCGTGCGGATGTCAAACCCGAGGCCCGATGAAGCATTGCCCTGCGGATCAAGATCGACTAGGAGCACAAATTTCCCCGCCGACGCCAAATAGGTCGCAAGGTTGATGGCCGAGGTAGTTTTACCCACTCCGCCCTTCTGGTTGACTAATGAAATAATCTTTGCCATAATCAATAAGTGGTTATTCGCTTCGCGAACCCGTATTGCGAAAACGGGACATGCGAATAATCTTTGTATAATGAAATTATACTACAATTTTTGCATAAGTCCAAATAGCGCGAAAACCGCGCCGATGTGGTGAAATTGGCAAACACGCACGACTCAAAATCGTGTACCGCAAGGTTTGTGGGTTCAAGTCCCACCATCGGCACAAAAAATATTCTTGTCGCAGGAACGAGCTAGCAAATTAGTGTCGCCCGCCTTTTGGCAGGAACGGGTTTGTAACCCGTTCCGCATAGCTTACAATCTTTTTTAGCTTATCAAAACAAAAAATGCCTTCGGTAAAAATACACAAAGAGTTTAGCTCAGGAACTTATTTCCTCACTTTTAGTGTTAAAAATCTTTATTACTTCTTCGATCAATATTATCGGTGGAATATCCTAGCTGATTCGCTAAAATATTGCCAAAAAGAAAAGCAACTAAAGATCTATGCTTTTGTGTTTATGCTAAATCATCTCCATCTAATAGCTAGCTCACCAGATGTTTCTGGTTTTGTTTGCGATTTCAAAAAATTTACTTCAAAAGAATTTCACAGAAACATTGAAAGCACAGAACCCAATGTGCTGAAATTATTTTTAGACGCCGATGGAAAATATGAATTTTGGGAAAAAACCAATATGCCGAAAATAATCGAAACCGAGGAATTTTATTTGCAAAAAGTAAATTACATCCACAACAATCCAGTGAAGAAAAATTATGTCACTGAACCGGAGCACTGGCATTGGTCGAGCGCAAATCCGCACTGTGAAATTACGCCTAATAAAATTTATAGCTAGTAAACTAAAAGGAACGGGTTGCAAACCCGTTCCTGCTGTTGGATGCGACAATAATTCCTAGAAGACTTACTTCTCCAACTCTTTAAGTAATTCGATCTCCTTATTGACTAATCTTTGCCACAAAATTTTGTCATTTTTTACTATCGATTCCTCCTTTGCTCGATAAATATCCACTAAGTTCTCAAGAAAGTCGGGATTGTCTTCTAATAAAGCGACGAGCTCACATAGCTGATTATCATTAGCTTGGGACAGCAAATTAATCATATACTCTCTATTATTTTCAGACAGAGAGGAATTCATCATTAAGTTTATACCTTTTTCTGTATTTGTTGCCATACTATTTAGATTTGAATAAGTTATCTATTTTAATCTGAATTGTATGATCTTTTTCGTCATTTAAACTAATCTTGCTCTTTTTCGGGAGAACATTTCTACCATCACTCGTAAGATCCTGTGCTAATGGATGAGCAATAAAAAAATTTCCAAGATTGGTTCTGAAAGATTGACTACCTCCATCTGAATAAATCTCTGCTTCATTAATTTCCGCCACTTTTCCACCAACAACAATCTTATAACTTTTCAAATCAGCCTTTCTCCATAATTCAGCAACTTTCATAAAATCAGCATCTTTTATTTTTTTCTGATATTCGACATCATCCTCTCTCTGATAATTCGTTTTATATATTTCAAATGGTATTTTTCCGTCAATAGTTCCAGAGATTAGAAGCTGTAATTGCTCTTTGGATTCAACTTTAGTGGCCATTTCTCCAGCTATTGCAGATTTTGTTTCAATGGCAACATGCCCCATTGATGAACTAACTATAAGGGTGCCCAAAACAAAAGCGCGCATAAGTTTAGAGGCTCTAAGTCCTCCGAGACTAGCTCTTTTTAAAACTTCTTCCTCATAAGTTAAAAAATTCTCAACGCCCCCTACTGATTGAAATTCGACAAAATCCCCACTCTTTTCCTTGCGCATATCTCCGCCACCCAATACAAACACCTGTTCCATTTTCATAAGATTATAAAACTATTTAATTTATCAATTATATATAACCTAGCATTTTTTCGAGATCAGGGCAAGCCAACCCGCTCCCTCCGATGGTCCTTACAAACTAAAAGGAACGGGTTACAAACCCGTTCCTGCAATTAGATGCGGTAATAAATTTCTGAACGCTTTATTTCCCCAATTCTTCCTCAGCAATCTTTTTGACCAGGTTTCCATCGGCTTGGCCCTTCAACTTTCCCATTGCTGGTCCCATCACTTTGCCGATTTCCGCCATTCCAGTTGCACCAACTTGGGCGATCACTGCTTTCACCGTTTCACGCACAGTGGCCTCGTCCAATTGGGCTGGTAAGTAGGCAGCCAGAATTGCAATCTCTTGATTTTCTTTTTCCACGAGATCAGCGCGTCCGCCGGACAGATATTGCGCGGAAGCATCTTTTCTTTGTTTCACCGCTTTCCCAATCACTTCCATCACTTCCTCGTCAGAAAGACCGGATTCCCGTTTTTGCTTTTCGATCTCGACGTTTTTCACCATCGAATCAAGCATCCGGAGCGTATCACGCTTCACTGTATCCCCGGCTTTCATAGCGGCTTTAAGATCATCAAGTATGGTTTGTTTTAGCATATGTTTTATAAGATTACTTGATCAATTTCTTTTTGACGTTTTTGAAGTTTTGATCGTCAAATTTGCCCATTTTTTTGAGCTTATTCACAACTTTACGCACTTTTACCTTATACATCGCTCCGGCGCGCAGTTCGCGTTTGCTTTTTTCATCCTGGCGAAAACGCACTTTTCGGGCGCGCATCAAAACTCCGCTCTGCTGGATGCGGCGGCTAAAGCGCCTAATTAGGCTTTCCGGTGACTCACGTTCTTTCTTTTTTACCTCGATCATAAAAAACCTCCTTTCTAAGTTCAACCAAATTACAAAACAATCAATTATCTAATTTTAGCGATCCGCCCAAGGACGGATATTCTCATAGAGCCGGACTCCACCGATGAGGTGCATATGCAGGTGCGCCACCTCTTGTCCGCCCCATTCACCGACCCGAGTAAGTAGTTTATACCCTTTTGGCGAAATGTCAAAGTCAATGGCAATTTTCTTGGCGACGAGCACCATCCGCCCAGCCAGGTTGACATCTTTCTCGGTCAGGTCATTTAAGCTCTCAATGTGCTTTTTGGGAATAATCAGAATATGCACTGGAGCCAAGGGACGGACATCCTTAAAGGCCAAGATATCATCATCTTCATAAACAACAGAAGCGGGAAGTTCCTTGTTGATGATTTTGCAAAATAAGCATTCCATAATTTTTCCTCGTCACGCCGAAGCTTCAACAGAAGCGAAGGCGGATTTCTCCTTAAAATTTTTATTATATAATCGGCTCTTCGTGATTGTGAAAGACAACCACATTGTCCGTTTTTAATTTTTTCTTGATGATATCGATCAGCTTTTCCATACTAACTGTTTCTTGCACGCCGGTCTGCATATTTTTGATAATAACCGTGCCATCCAGCGTTTCTTTTTGACCCAAAATTAACGTCAGCTCTACTCCCAAGCGGTTAGCGATTTTCAGTTGCGATTTGAGACTGCCCCGGCCGAAACTTTCTGCCGTAAGAATTCCGTTTTTCTCCAACTCAGCAAACAGGCGCAAACTTTTTTTCTTGGCCAAGCCTCCCAGTTGCGCCAAAAAGACGCGCGGCTTCATCGGTTTGTAGGATTTGGCCTGCACTCTTTTCATCTCTGCAATGATGCGTTCCATGCCGACCGCAAAGCCGATGGCTGGTGTATCCTCGCCACCCATAATTTTTATCAGTCGATCATAACGACCGCCACCACCAAGAGAAGCTTTCTTGCCTTCTTCTGAACCGGACCAAATTTCAAACACAGTTCTTGTGTAATAGTCAAGCCCTCTCACAAGGCGCGGATTGATCGTATAGGGCAGATCCAATTCGTCCAGATATTCGAGCAATGTCTTGAAATGCACCCGACATTCATCACAAAGGTGATCAACGGCCTGCGGCGCCGTGGCCGCCACTTGAGCGCATTTATCTTCCTTACAATCTAAAACACGCATCGGATTTATTTCCAATCTCCGCTTGCAATCTTGACAAAGTTTGGTCTTTTTCGATTCCAAATAATTCACCAAGAGATTATTGTAGTCTTTTTTACAAACAGCACAACCGATCGAATTGACTTGGATTTGGACAAATTTCAAGCCCAAACAATGTGTCAGACGATGCGCCATCTGGATCATCTGCGCATCCAAAATTGGATCATCTTCTCCAAACGCATCAAAATTGGCCTGATAATGCTCGCGATAACGGCCTTCTTGCGGACGGTCATAGCGATAAACCGGGCCGATCGAAAAAAGTTTCACCGGCTTAGCTAGCGTGTGCATTCCGTGTTGGATAAAACTGCGACAAATTCCCGCTGTCATCTCTGGCCGCAAGGCTACTTTATCGCCGCCACGCGTCGTGAAGGCATACATCTCTTTGTCCACAATGTCCGTTCCGCCGCCGATATTTCTTGTGAAAAGATTCGCAAATTCCAAAAGTGGTACATCAATCCGTGAAAAACCATAATCTCGGGATAAGCGTTCAGCGACTTTCCTGGCCTGCTCCCAATAAGCTTGGTCTTCCGGCAAAGTGTCTTTCATTCCGCGCAAATTCTGCAAAACCAGTGGTTCGTCTTTCGGTTTTTCCGCTTTAGATTTTTTGGAAACTTTTTTTACCGCGCCCTTTTCTTTGGTTACACTCTTTGTGACTTTAGGCATAGGAAGTTGGGATAAAAAATTAAGTTAAAAAATTTAGAACACTGAGATTTGATTGAGCGGCCAAGCGCGCACCAACACCTCACCAATAATATCCTCACTTGGTACCGGTCCCCATACGCGCGAATCTGAACTGAACGGCCGGTTATCCCCCATCACAAAATATTCATTATCGGAAAGCGTCACTGATTGGTCGCCGACTGTTTTTACGTTCTTGTTCAAATAAGCGCTCTCGTCAAGCACGAAACCATCGGGATTGTCTTTGTTAAAAATCTTGAAACTGCCGTCTTTTATTTCGATCCGCTCACCTGGAAGTCCAATGATGCGTTTGATAAAAAATTTGCTCGGGTCTTTCGGGTAGCGGAAAACAACCACTTTTTGCCTGGTAATTTCTCGAAAAGCACCAACAGTAAAAAATTTAATACTATCTAGACCAACGGTTGTTTTCTTGAACCCCAACTCATTGACGATCAAGTATTGTCCATTTTCGAAGCTTGGTTCCATTGAAGCGCCTTGGACAAAAAATGGCTGAAAGAGAAACATCCGGATTGGCACGATAATCACGAACGCCAAAAATATAATCTTGATTATTTCCAAAACAAATCCTCCGACACCGACATAATTTCCATTTGGAGAGCCTGCTTTTTCGCGAAGAACTTCGTCTCGCACCTCCTGTTCCTTTTCTTCCATAAAAATACTTCTTAAATAGATTAAAGTTGACCTCGAATGTTCTTAAGCATAGCAGAAAATTATCCGTTTGGCAAGGGCATTTTTTCCTTATATAAAGCCCTAATTTGACTTGTGGCCACTAACAGGCTATGATTAAATAGCTTCCGGTGCAACTTTTTCACAAAAAAGGATGGCGATAAAAAAAATATTGATAAAACTGATTCTTTGGTCTATCATACTTCTCCTTCTCGGCGCAATCGCCTATGGAGCTTTTTTCTTGCACAAACTGAATTCTCTTAGCAACAAGATAAACGTCTACCAAAAACCGGAAAATCTATTCGACACACTCACCTCTGTCGCTCAAATTGCCAAAAATGAACCGCTGGAGTTAAAAAATAGCAATGGTGAAAGAATCAATATTTTACTCTTGGGCGTAGCGGGAGACGGAAAACCAGGAAGAAATCTGACGGACACAATCATGATTGCTAGTTTGAATCTCAAAACTAACCAAGTTGCATTGCTTTCACTTCCGCGTGACCTCTATGTCAAAGTGCCCGCGTCCGATTGGCAGACAAAAATCAATGCCATCTACCAGGCGGGACTCAATAATGAAAAAGATCAGAGCAAAGCAATCGATCCACTACTTGAAACAATCACTACTGTCACTTCTTTAGATATTCACTATTATGCCGTACTTAATTTTGACGGTTTTCGGCAAGTACTCGATGCGATTGGCGGAGTAAATATCACAAATGTTAGAGACATCTATGACGAGCGCTATCCCGGACCGAACTATAGCTATGAGACATTTGATCTCAAAAAGGGTTTTCAACATCTTGACGGAGACATGGCCTTGAAATATGCTCGCGAACGCCACGATGACCCAGAGGGTGATTTTGGCCGTGCCAAAAGGCAACAACAAATCATCCAAGTGACAAAAAATAAAATCTTTTCCGCCACCACCCTTTTTGACATCTCTTCCTTGAACAAGCTCTTCGACGCGCTGGGGAACAATATCAAGACCAATCTGTCATCGGATGAAATAGGCAGTTTTTTTGAGCTGAGCAAAAAATTAGACACCAATAACATCATCAATTCTACTGTCGATGCCTGGAATAAAGACAGCTTGCTCAAAGTCTCACATGTTTATTATGGCGATATTGCCGCCTTTGTCCTAATCCCCCGCGTCGGCAATTATAGTGAAATCCAAGAGTTGGCGCAAAACATTTTTGACTTGAATAAACTCAAAAGACGCCGCGAAGAAATTAGCGGGGAAAACGCTTTGGTTGCGCTCATTAACAAAAGCGGAGATAATACTATCGTAACCAAGATCCAAAAATTACTCAGCGAAAATCTGGTCTACAAAAACGTAATTATTATCACCGATCCAGGAAAAGATCAGGAAAAGACGACAAACGTCTATGACTCCAACTCAGGGACCAAGCCATTCACGCTTGACGAATTAGCTACTCGCCTTCCCGCTAAGGTTTTCTATGCCTTGCCGGATAAATACCAAAAAATAGTTGAAAAAAAATCACCGGACATCGTCCTAGTCATCGGCAAGGATCTGATTGAAAAATACAACGTGCCGGAAGACTCGATCGAAGATTTCAAAAAAGCCCAAGATGATCAAGATCTGATAAATATGCAAAATAAATCTAACTAATTCCCCTTCGCCCTTAGGGAGAAGGTGGTCGAAGGCCGGATGAGGGAAAGGGCTTTTGATAAAATTATTACTTTCCTACGCAGAACATTTTTATTTTTTTAGCATTACCCTTGCCCTCACCTGTCCTTCGGACATCCTCTCTCGAAGGGCGAAGAGGATACTTCACGCAATTAAAATAATTTAAAGCAATATTATGAAACTAATCATCGGCTTGGGTAATCCCGGCCAAAAATATGTCGCGACGCGGCACAATCTGGGATTTATTTTTCTCAATAAGTTGCGGGAAAGATGGTCATTGCCAAATTTTAGACTAGAAGCCAAATTTTCTGCTGAAATTTCCCATGGCGAACTAAATGGTCAAAAAATAATCTTAGCCAAACCGCAAAACTTTATGAATCTGTCCGGCGAAGCTGTGCAAAAAATTCTGGCTTTTTACAAACTTAGTCCCGAAGATCTTTTGGTCATCCATGATGATATCGACATCTTAGCCGGAAGATATAAGCTGGCTAGTGATTCAACTTCCGCCGGACATAACGGCGTGCAAAATATCATCGAGCTTTTAGGCACAAAAAAATTCGCTCGTCTGCGAATCGGAATTAAGAATGAAAATAAAGATGAGACTGAAAACCAGATGGAAGTCAGTGATTTTGTCTTGGGAAAATTGACTGCGCTTGAGCTAGAAAAAATTAATGCGCAAGAAAAATCAATCCTGGAAGAAATAGAAAAATTTATTTCTTAAAAAACTTACGCTTGTCCAAAAAATAATTTTATCTATAGCCCGGACTAACCAAATAAAACCCCAGGAGTCAGACCAACTAAAAATAACAAAATAAAGCAATAAGAGGCCTCGCGCCTTGAAAATTATTTTTTGGACAAGCGTAAGTTGCATCCTTGTTGTTTTTCAAAGTTTCGCACGTAAGATTGCATCTCTCTCGGAATTATCCTGGAAAAATACGTTTGACTTACTCGCGAAAACTAAGGAGGGTGTTTCCGCTTTCAAACTTACGCACGAAACCCTGAAAACCAATTTGCAAAATATCGAATTTTCAAAAAATACACCAACTTGATAGTATAGCACCAAATAGGACTTTTGTCAAACAAAAAAAGCTAGAATGGCTTAATAAAAGCTTTTTTTGGTCAAAAAACCGCCAAAATTACATCTGGCGGTTTTTCACATTTTCAACTATAAAAGATTACTTCAAAAGTGCTTGCATCATCTTCTCTGTCTGCTCTTTCAACTCATCGGCTGTGCCATTATTGTTCATCTTAAACTGGGCGTGCCGGCCGATCTCATGGATGGAAATTTCAGTCAACTTCCCCTCCTCTTCAAGAAATTGTTCCAGCGTCGCATTCTCTTCTCCGGCTTTTTCCTTGCGTGCTTTGGTCCGTTCGAAACGCAACTTCAAATCTGCCGTCACATAGGCCAGATAGAAATTCTCCCCATAGTGTTTCTGGAATGGCTCGACATCGCCATGCATCCGGATACCGTCCGCAATGATGATATCCGCATCGCTCTTCTCCATATCTTGGATCAAAGAATCGATGATGACCGAAGGACCATAACCCTCTTTGAGCACCAAGGCCAACTTGATCAAGTTGTCCCGCGTCACCGGAAGATGCAGATCCTCCAGCGTCCGACGCAAAATTTTGGAAGTGCCAAAATGAACCGCACCATATTTTTCGATCAAGTATTCAGCGACAGTTCCTTTTCCTGCTCCTTTTTCCCCGATCAGGCCGATAATTATTTTTCTTTTCATATTTTTTCTTGTCGCGGACTGTCCGCTAGCTAGCGGACAGTCCGCGACTAATTATGCTTTGAAAAACAAAAACTTTCAGTACTGAAACCGAAAGTTTTTTTGTTGATGATAGATTAAACTGTGATTTTGAAACCGACGCCCATTGTTGAGCAAAGTGAGATGTTACGCACCAATTTTCCCTTGAGACTAGCTGGTTTCATTTTTTCCACGCTGTCCAAAAAGGCTTTGATATTTTCCAGCAGTTTTTCATCAGTAAAAGATAATTTTCCCACCACTTGGTGGATATTCCCAGAGTTATCAGTCTTGTAGGCGGCGCGACCTTTTTTGAGCGCGTCCACTGTTTCTTTAATCTTAGTCGTCACTGTTTCCGTCTTGGGATTTGGCATGAGACCTTTAGGTCCCAGAATTTTCGCCACAACCGCCAATTTTGGCATCATTTCCGGCGTCGCGACCAAGACATCAAATCCTCCGTCTTCAGAAAAGATTTTTCCACTCTTGATCCGCTCGATCAACTCCTCTCCGCCGACAATTTCAGCGCCGGATTTCTTGGCGTCATCAACGCTTGTTGAAGTGATTACAGCCACTTTCTTATTCTTTCCAGTTCCATGTGGCAAAGAAACCGCACTACGGATCTGTTGATCAGTTTTTTTTGGATCAATTCCTGTCTTGATATGCACCTCAACTGATTCGTCAAACTTAGCGATCTTATTATCCCGCACAAGTTGCAAAGCCTCTTCCAAGGAATAGCTTTTTTCTTTGTCTAATTTTTCCGCGACTGCTCGATACTTTTTTCCGTGTGTCATATGATTTTTGTGGTTCAAGCGATCAAGCGATCTCCCACTGGTTAAATATTTAGTAAAATTAAAAAATAATTTTTATAGTTTTGGGTGGAAAATTGTTTTTTTGGTTAACAATTCCCACCCGGTTTTTGCAATGAGCATGATCTGCTTTGTTGCCCTTATCAGTCATGCAATTCACCCATCCATTCATCATCATGGTCTGGTTTTTTTCTCCAGGGATAATATCCAAAAACACTTTTGAAATAATCCCCCGAGAGCCAAATGTATCCCCCGGTATATCCGAAAATGACAGATATTATTATAAAAAACGCAATGGGATTCTTATTAACCACAAGGAAGTAATGCGATGACAGCCACGTGAACACAAAGCCAAAAAAAGCATATACGCCAGCCACGACCCAAAATCTAAACCTCAGTCTACTCTCTAACATGAGCACCTCCCTATTTCAATGTACTACGTTATATAAAATTACCCTTCAATCTTCACACCCATCGAACGCGCGGTTCCGGCAATGATTTTTTCTGCCGCTTCCACATCATTCGCATTCAAATCGGACATTTTCTTTTCTGCGATTTCTCGCAGCTTTGCCGCGGTAATCTTACCAACCTTATCTTTTAATGGATTACCCGCGCCTTTTTCCACACCTGCCGCTTTGCGCAGAAGATCTGACGCTGGAGGAGTTTTTAGGATAAAATCAAAACTGCGATCTTCATAGATTGTGATTTCCGCTGGGATAATATCGCCCATCTTGTCTTTCGTCGCGTCATTGAACTTAGCGCAAAAATCACCGATATTGATTCCGTGCTGTCCCAAGGCTGGTCCGACTGGAGGCGCTGGATTAGCTTTCCCTGCCTGAATTTGTAATTTAACAACTGTCTTTATCTTTTTTGCCATAATGGTAATACTATAAAATTATAATTTATGAATCTGCAAAAAGTCCAACTCAACTGGTGTTTCGCGACCAAAGATGGAAACTAAAACTTTCACTCGTCCCTTTTCTTCGTCCACCTCATTGACTTTACCATCAAATTCTTTGAACGGTCCATCGATAATCTTGACCATATCCCCTGCCTTCACATCAATCTTATACTTAGGCTCGTCCACACCCATCCGTTTTTTGAGCATCTCGATTTCTTTCGGATCAACTGGTGTTGGCGTTGTGCCCAGACCGATAAAGCCAGTCACGTTCGGTGTGTTTCGCACGACGTACCATGAAGCGTCCGTCACGATCATATCGACGAGAACATAACCAGGATAGATCCGCTCTTCAATCACAGTGCGCTTGCCCGCTTTAATTTTAATCTTTTTCTCGATCGGCACCATCACATCGAAGATAAATTCCTGCATATCCATCGATTCGATCCTCTGTTTCAAATTACGCGCTACATTGTCTTCGTAGCCGGAATAGGTATGGAGCACATACCATGATCTTCCGTGATGTTGTGATTGTTTTGCCATTGTTTTTTCTAAAACTAAACTTAATTAATAAAAAATTGCTTATTTTAAGATAAAGGTCTTCAGAAGATACTCAAAAACAAAATCGAGTCCGCCGAGAAAAAACGACAAGACGATACTGATCCCGATCACGGTCAAAGTATAGTTGATGGTTTGTTTTTTTGTCGGCCAATTCACCTTCTGGAGCTCCGATTTGGCTTCTTTCAAAAATTGGACAAGTTTGTTCATAACGATTTTTTAAGCTTTTTTAAAAGCCCTTTGGGGCTTTTTTGTAGTGTTTTCATCGTATATCATTTTTGATTTTTTGTCAAATACGTCAAACTATATAATAAAAAATCTCCCGGACTGTGATAGCCGGGAGTATCTAGTATAGTATGCGCATACGGTTCTATGCGCCAAGTGGACCTCGTTCATGATAAGAACAATTTGGGTTATCGCAACTGCGAAACCTACTCCACCCTCAGATATACTTGTCAAACATAACCACTTTTCCCGTTCTGCATTCGGGACAAGGCACATCTGTCCGTTCAACATTTCGGGTACCTGGGCCTAATTCAAAATATCTTTCCCGCATAGACACCTCCTCTTTGATCTATGAAAGTTTTTTTTGGCAACAGCATTGTAGTGGCAAATGCCTTACCAGGCCGTTGTCTTTTTCAAAAAGACACCAAACGACATCCGTGCCCGCTCCATTAGGCGCAACACCAACAACGATACCAATATCGTCACATTTAGCGACTATTTCTTTGGGCATATAGCCAAGCTTCTGGCAGGCTTCCGATGAAGGATCTACCATAACTCCCGCACAAACCGTTTTAAAGAACTCTTTCACTGGCATATTTCCTCCTCTCTCTTGGCTGTTTTTTTCAACAATTCATCCGTAATTAGATACATCCAGTCAAGCAAACATAAGCTTCTTTGTCAATTACAAAATTTAAATAAAGATTAAGCTTGACAAACAGCTAAATCAGTGCTACAATTGACTTTTATGTTAATACTTTCGTTTGTCTACTGCAACTCTCAAGTATCTAAACATAAAACATTTAATTTTTATGTTTAGAGCCTTTCTTTTAGGAAAGCCTCTTCCACAAATAAATATGTTTCAAAAACGCTATAGTCGCGCGACTAGTACTTCTTCGCGCAGAAATTTTTCCCGTCCCGCCGGACGGAGCAATGGCCCCATTCGTGGTGGTCAACGAGGTTTTCGCGGAAGCTTTATCAGTATTGATAAATTCATCAACAAAGCTGCTCCAGTTACTGATATCCCGGCAGAAGCCTACAAGCCGGAAACACCTTTCGCGGAAATGAAGATCAATAACCGTTTAAAGCAAATAATCACTCAGCGTGGTTATGAACTTCCTACCGCGATCCAAGATAAAACCATCCCACACATCCTTGAAGGAAAAGACTTGATCGGTCTGGCCAACACCGGCACAGGCAAAACAGCTGCCTTTCTCATTCCGATGATCAATAAGATGCTGGCCAATCATGACGAGAAACTTTTGGTCGTCGTACCGACCCGTGAACTAGCGACACAGATCCAAGAAGAATATATCGCCCTCACTCGAGGTCTTAATCTTTTTTCCGTCGTCATCATCGGTGGCGCCAATATGCACCGCCAAGTTTCGCAATTGCGCTCACGCCCGAACTTGGTCGTCGGCACACCGGGACGTTTGAAAGATTTGGTGCAACAAAAAAAATTGGATCTTTCTCGTTTTTCCAATGTTGTGCTGGATGAAGCCGACCAGATGCTTGATATGGGCTTTATCAATGATATTAAATTCTTACTGTCATTTTTGACCCAGAAAAAACAGACACTGTTTTTCTCTGCCACATTGCCACCGGCCATTGAACACTTGATCAAAGATTTTCTTGTTAATCCAGTCAGGATCTCAATCAGAAACCAGGCCACGCCCGCCCAGATCGATCAAGATGTTGTGCGTGTGAAGCAAGGTGAAGATAAGATTGAAATTTTACATAGCCTGCTTAATGAATCCGCCTTTCAGAAAGTGCTCATCTTTGCTCGCACGAAAAGCAGCACAGAAAAACTTTCCAAGATTCTTAGCCTTCGTGGCTTTAAAGCGGAATCGATCCATGGCAATAAATCCCATGGCAAACGCCAACAGGCGCTCAAAATGTTCAAAGAAGATCGCGTAGAAATATTGGTCGCCACCGACATCGCCGCCCGCGGACTCGACATTCCTAATGTCAGTCACGTGATTAACTTCGATGTCCCCGCGACTTACGAAGATTATATCCATCGCATCGGCCGCACTGGCCGGGCGGACAAAACCGGCATTGCTTTGACTTTTGTTTCGTAAGTCTTATTCTAAGGGTAAATGGCACCTCGTAAAAAGCGAGGTGCTTTTTATAATGCTTTAGGACTTACGCGTTTGCCGTGATAAGCTTATACTAGAGCCGGGATTAGCCGGAAATAAACTCACTGTTACTGATAGCTATCCTTGGAACAAGAAAACTTGCAAAGGCCACGCGGTCTGAAGGTTATCACGGCAAACGCGTAAGTCCTAAATTTGTTTGACCAAAATATTACTATCCCCTAGACTTAAGTAAACAAATATTTATGGAAAACTACGACGTCATCATTGTCGGGGCGGGGCCGGCTGGCAGTACCGCCGCTTATTATATTTCAGGTTTGAAAGTTTTAATCATCGACAAGTCTGATTTTCCGCGCCACAAAGCTTGCGGCGGCGGTCTGATGAGCAGTCGCGATTGGCCACTGGAACTCAAGAACTATGCCAAAATCAAAGATAAACTGACTGCTTATTCTTGCGAAACAATCAAAATTTATTGGAATTGTGAATACATCGCCAACAGACGGTTCAAACATCTTTTTGACCAGATCGACCGCTATGAGTTTGATAATCTGCTTCTCGAAGAGGCACTCAAAAAAAGCAACGTCACTTTTCTAAAATTTGATCTGCAAAAAATCCAAAAGGCTACCTTCAAAGGAAAAAATGGCTACACAATTTCTGATGGTGAGCAAAGTATTTTTACCACCTATCTCATCGGGGCCGATGGCGTCCATAGCAAAATATCTAGATTTCTTGGTAACCCAAAACTAAAAAGGCACCAGATCGGCTACTGCCTGGAATGCAACATAACCTGTGAAAAAAAAGACTTGAATGTGCATGTAGTCGCCGGGTATAGGAAAGAGATTGGCTATGGCTGGATCTTTCCGACAGCCACCGGCTACCAAGTCGGCGTCGGCATAGTACGAAAACCCAAACACGCTTTGCAATATTATCTCGATACTTTTATCGCTTGGACGATGGAAGAAAATATCTTGCCTAAAGAGCATGCGATTAAGAAAACTTTCGGCGGAGCATTGCCTCTGCGAGTGGTCAAGACTTATTGCACGGACAATATTTTGCTCTGCGGTGATGCTATGGGACTAGTGAAAATGCTCACGGGCGAAGGCATCTATTATGCGATGCGCAGCGGAAAGATTGCCGGACTGGCACTTTCCGGCGATCGCACCAAACTTAAAAAAACCTACAGACAAAAAATGCGTCCGCTGATCTGGGACACATTCATCACGCCCCATATTCCGCCCAAAATTTTTACTATCACTTTTTGGTCTACTTTCTTTGCCGTAGCCAAAGTTTTTGACCGGGCCAAATTCTTGCGCCCGCTCAATCTATTCATCGATTATTTTATGCGCCTCACCATGCACCGGAAAAAATTCAAAGGTAAGAGTTACTACTGTGATGAAAAAATCGAAATTGAAAAATACTAAAATATTTTAATTCTGTTTATAGACTCGGATAAAATTTCCCGGCCGATTGTCAATCAAAAGCTCCCAAAGCGGGGGGCTTTTTTTTGCCTCGATGAATTGCCCGATATAGCCCCAGCGCACCTGGCCACGCCGAGTCAAAACGAAATAAACATCATCGCGATTTTGATTGAGCACCTCAATCACTTTTTTTCGATTATCATTGCTGATATCGACACATTGACCAAAAACAAACGGGCAGACACCAGGATAATCCGCAATTACCGTCGCTTCTTTTTGGGCAGTGATTGCTTTTATTGCTTGCCCCGCTTCATATCCACCATAACCCCAGGAGCCAGTAACTAGATTTTCTTGAGGCAAAAAAGCATTGGCATAATTAAAATAAAACGGCCTTATGAACCATAGGCTGACCGCGCTGACAAAAATAATCGCAAAGGAAATAAGCACCTTGTTGAGCTTTTGAAATTTTTTATACTGCAAAAACTCCCAGATCCCTACTGTCGCAAGAAAAATAACCAGTGGAGTAAGAATGATGCCATAGCGGATATTGACCAGCAAGTTTTGCATTGTTACCACAATCCAATAGAATAGCACAAAAGCCGAAAGCATAAAAACCAAGAAAGCAAATTGGGTCTTTTGAAAAACAGTTTTCAGCCAAATAAAAATGAGCGCGCAGAACACCAATGGCGTAAGGGAAAAAACCAGCGGACGCGCTTGCAGAATTAGTTTTTTCCAAAAAGACAAACTGATAAAAAAATCACTCTGCCGGGAATCAAATGGCACTGCCTCCAGATCCCACAGATTGATTTTGAACGCCCAATTGAAAAAAGCCAAAAGTGACAGTCCGGCGACAACTACCACGATACCTTTAAAAATAATACTACTATACCGTTTACATCGTTCCATCAGGAATAAAACCACACGGCTTTGCCAAAAAAACGCATCCGCTGCGATTGCCAGATCTGCGCTCAATGTAGTCCAAAAAATAAAACCCTTGTGATTAAAATTAATCACATCATCAAAAAGGTATTTGCTTTTCACGAAAACGGCCGGCATCAAAAAAGAAAATAGCAAAAATCCTCCAAAAATAATTGCCAGGTAGAAAAGCGCTAGGCGCAAAACTTTTTGGGAAAAAATTTCCTGACTTTCTTTTCTGGTTTCATAAGAATAAAGCAGATACGAGAGTAAAACAAAAAATAAAAAATATACCAGGATAAGGGCAATATATTTTGTTGCCAACGCTAGTCCCAAAAATAGTGTTGTAAGTGCGGCAATTTTCTTTGCATCCGTTTTTAAAAATAGCAGGTAAGCCAAAATTGCGGCTGAGCAAAAAAGCCAAGAAAGCGCATCGGGGTTCACAATCTGCGAAATGCCCAAGAGGATCGGCGAAAGCAGAATCAGCGTGGCTGACCAAAGACCGATCCAGCGATTGTCCGTCAGTTTTGCGATGACCCAAAAGAAAAAAATAGAAAATAGGCCATTGAAAATGAGCAGCGGAAGACGGTAAAGAAAATTAATTTTTTGAAATTGTTGCGGATCATAACTCGTAAAAACATCTCCCCGTTTTTTGATTTCCGCGCTATGATTTTTATCGAAAATCAAGCCCGGACCGGAAATGTAAGCCAGAGATACTCCCGGTTTATCATTGATTCTGGTTTTTTTCCAATCCCCTTTTCCCATTGCGTGCCAATACTGTGAGATGCGACCCTGATCAATCCAGAAATGCTCGTCAGCCGTGTCAAATTTGGTCAAGTGATAGAGTCCGAAAGAAAAATACAAAATCAGGGCTAAACAAAATAATAGTCCAGTTTCTTTTTGCTCAGAATTATTCATTTTTTTCTGGCTCATATTTGAAAATTTTAACATAATTTTTTGCTCTTTCATTGATTACCAGCTCCCAAACAGTATCACCATTTTCATGTAAATACTTAGCATTTATCATATCCCACATCCCTCGATACATGATCGCTCCACGGCGAGTTTTGACAAAATAATCCGGGATCGGCTCTCCCTCTCTTAGCTTGAATCTCCCGTTGCTTTTGCCCATGATACAAAGCCCCTTGAAAAAAGGGCAGTATCCATTATAATCAGTCCAAATCAATAGATTTTCGGCGTCAGGTAAACTATTGAGGTATTTTGCCGCTTCATATCCGCCATAGCCCCAGGCGTCCGTGATAATCCGGCTATTAGGAAGCAAATCACTGGCATAGTTAAAATAAAATGGCCTAACTTCCCAAAGGCTCCAAAAACTGATCAGCAAAATTCCTGCCGTTATCCAGTTTTTGTCAATTTTTTCCAACCGCTTCCAAGAAAATAACTCCCAGAGACCGATGCCTGCCAAAAGCAGCATCAGAGGATAAAGCATGATGCTATAGCGAATAGTTACGAGCAAATTTTGCGCTAAAACTGCCGCATAAAATGCGCCAAGAAAAAATAAAATTAAAAAAATTATTTTTGCATACGCCAAATCTTTTACGCTTGCTTTTCCCAAGACAAACAAGCCTGCAAGTAAACTAAGCGGAGTTAGGGAAAAGATCAAAGGCATCATTTCCAAAATAATCTTCACCAGAAGCGCCTTGTCAGTGAACGTGGATGATTTTTCCAAATCAAAGGAAACATTTTTCATGAAAATTTCGCCATATTCAGTTCCCAGACCCCAAGTAAAAAGGATAAACACGAAAAACGCCAGAAAAATAAACGCAAAAATTCGCGGAAAAATCACAGTCAGCACTCTCGTCTTTTTCATAAGCCCCAATAGTGTCTTACCTTTAAAAATAAGGGCATCAAAAAAAAGTAAAAAAACCATGCTGCTAATGACCCAAAGGACATATTGAAATCCAGCTAAATCTAAAAAAGCATCATACAAAAGAACCGGGCGGACAAATACTGCTGGAAGAAAAACAGCAAAAACAACCAGCGCTCCAATTATTGTCCCAAGATAGGCCACTAGCAATAGGCTAATTTCACGAACCGCAATTTTGCGTCTTACTTGCTCAAAATAAATATCGACGATAACCGTACTCAAAAGAAAAGGAATAAGAATTACCGCGCTATATTTGCTAAGCAATGAAAAACCCAAAAACAACGCGGAAAGAAAAATGAATTTTTTTTCTCTTGTTTTGAGGTAACCTAGAAAAGCAAAAATCGTTCCAGCGGAAAAAGACCAGAGCAAAGAATCGGGATTGACGATTTGCGAGATGCCCAGAAGGATCGGCGAAAGCAAAATGAGGATCGTCGCCCAAAGCGCAATCCATTGATTTTCGCTAAATTTCCAGATAAGCCAAAACAGTACCAAGCAAAATAGTCCATTAAAAATCAAAAGTGGCAATCGAAACAGGAAATGCACTCGCTGGGTTTCTTGAGGGTCATATTTGCGCTCCACCGAATTATCAAGAAATAACCTATCTGCCGGTTTATCTTTAAAAAGAAGCGCACTTCCGGAGATATAAGCCAATGAAATTCCCGGCTTATCGTTTATATAGGTGCCCTCTAAATTTCCCTTTCCTAGGGCGTTCCAGTAACTATAGATGCGCCCATTTTCCGGGTCTTCATACATCCAATAGCGCTCATCGGCCGTTTCAAATCTTGCCAGATGCTGGAGTCCAAAAAAAAGATAAACAAAAAACGCTATCGCCAAAAAGGAAAATAGATAAATTTTATTGGTCATTTTTGCCATAACTATAAAAAAACGATCTCAATAGGTTTTTCAATTCTGTTTGTATCATATATCAATTATTACCAGCAGTCCAATGAGTTTTTTCGCGTTAGTTTTATGTTTATGGCCAACTAGTGTATACTAAATCAGGACTTACGCGTTTGCCCGAGTCAGCCGTATTTTCTAAAAAAACGTGTCTGAGAATGCCTTTTTTCTTCAAAACTTTCCATTGGATGCCATCGATTGAGGGAAAATTTTGAAAAGAAAAAAGAGCGTTCGAGTTATTTTTTTAGAAAATACGGCTGCGAGGTGAAACGCGTAACTCCTATAAATAATGGATTAGGGTAAATTTAAAATAATAACCGACGCTATTTTATGAAGAAAAAAACCTTCATTTTGTTTCTTGGACTAACCACACTTTGCATATTTGTGGGGGTTTTTCCTTGGCAAAAAGTTTTGCGCAAAGAAACCGCAATTCCCCTTTCTTTCCCTCAAGAGCCTCCCTTTGAAATGCCCAATTTTTCTGATCTAAATATTCCAGAAAAAGAATGCCCCATCACGGATTTCGGTGCTAAAAATGATGGCGCAACACTCAATACCCGTGCTTTTAATGACGCAGTCATTGAATGCGCGAACGCTGGCGGAGGCCACGTTATTGTTCCTGCTGGCAAATGGTTGACTGGAGCAATCCACCTCAAAAGTAACATCGATCTGCATTTGGAAAAAGAAGCCGAGATTCTGTTTAGCAAAGATCCGAAAGATTATTTGCCGGTCGTTTTTACGCGCTTTGAGGGCATTGAACTTTTAAATTATTCTCCCTTTATCTATGCTAAAGATTGTGAAAATATTTCTATCAGTGGCACGGGAACACTAGACGGGCAAGGCAAGGAATGGCTCAAATGGAAAGATATCCAAAAAGGCGATGCCCAAAGGCTCTACAAAATGGCCGATGATAACGTGCCCGTGGAAGAAAGAATTTTTGCTCAAAAAGGTGATGCTTTACGACCGTTTTTTGTGGAGTTTGTCAACTGCAAAAATATCCGCCTGCTTGATTTTACCCTAAAAAACAGCCCAATGTGGTCAGTGCATCCGTTGTATAGCGAAAACGTGCTTATTCGTGGCATTCAAATTATTACCGACGGACACAACAACGATGGAATTGTCATTGACTCTTCAAAGTACGTCCTAGTAGATAATACATACTTAGAAACCGGCGATGATTCTATTTCCATAAAATCGGGCGTGGACAAAGACGGCTGGCGCGTCAACCGGCCTTCGGAAAATATCGTCATTCAAAATTCTCGCATGAAAAATGGCCACTCCAGCATTACGATTGGCAGTGAAATGTCAGGCGGAGTCAAGAATATCTACATAAAAGATTGCTCATTCGAAGATTCTGGTCAGGGCGTACGCGTAAAATCTCTGCCGGGACGCGGTGGTTATGTGGAAAACATTTGGGCCGGAGGCATCCAGATGAATAACATTGAAAGTGCCGCTTTGCAATTCGACATGAACTATGACTCTTCCACTAATAAACCTTCCACAAGCGCCTTACCACGAATTGATAATATCTATATCGATCAAATTAATGTTATAGGAAATTCGCCAAAATATTTAGTAAAAATTGACGGTCTACCAGAACAGCCGATAGAAAATGTCACCATAGCTAACGTTACCGCTAAATCAGAAAAAGGCATTGTGATTGGCAATGCCAGGCAAATTGACCTAGTAAATATTGCATTTTCCGCTAAAAAGAAACCTTATTTTCAATTTACTAACGTAACAGAACTAACCCTAGCTAACGCCACTTGCAAAAAAAGCGACTCGAGCTGTGTGGAAATGAAATAAACGCTCAAGTCTTCTCCTTCTAGCCTTTGAAATAATTCGGCGCGTCTTTTGTGATGGTCACGGTATGCGGATGGCTTTCCTTGAAACCGGCATTGGTGATGCGTACAAATTGAGCTTTTTTGACCAGCTCCGCCAGCGTCTTAGCTCCCAAATAACCCATGCCGGAACGCAAACCTCCCGTCAATTGATAGGTAATTTTTTCCAGCGGCCCGCGGTAGATCGTCCGGCCTTCGATGCCTTCTGGTACAAATTTTCCCACTTCTTTCACATTCCCCTGTCCATAACGATCTTTCGAACCGCGGAGCATCGCGCCGAGCGATCCCATCCCGCGATAGGTCTTATACATCAGCCCGTCGAAAAATTCTGTTTCTCCCGGTGATTCTTCCGCACCGGCTAAAAGTCCCCCGAGCATTACTGAACTCGCTCCCAATGCCAGAGCTTTCGTGATATCACCGGAATATTTAATCCCTCCATCAGCGATGATCGGGATGTTGACATTTTTTCCCCGTCCACGGATCGCTTCCAAGAGAGCCGTCACTTGCGGAACACCGATGCCGGCCACCACGCGCGTCGTACAGATCGATCCGGGACCGATGCCAATTTTCACTCCGTCCACTCCTGCTTTGATGAGATCTTTGACTGCTTCCGCTGTCGCCACATTGCCCGCTACGACATCAATTTTTTGCGTCAGCTTATTTTTTTTCAATTTTTTGACCGCTTCAAGCACGCCCTTGGAATGTCCATGCGCCGTGTCCACCACAAGCACATCCACCCCTGCCGCAACCAAAGCTTCTGCGCGTTCCAAAAGATCCGCGCCGACACCGACCGCCGCGCCGACATAGAGACGCTTTTTAGCATCTTTGTTGGAAAAAGGAAAAGACTCGTTTTTCTCCAAGTCTTTTCTGGTCACGATCGATTTCAAAATTCCATTTTTGTCCACCACGCACAGCACGACTAATTTTTCCTTGCGGATCACCTCATTGGCTTTAGCTAAATTTGCCCCTTCAAGCATAGTCACTAGCTCTGCTACCGGCTTCATGATGTCTTTGACTTTTTTGCCTTTGTCTTGAGGCCAGAAATAATAAAGCTCAGTCACGATACCAAGCAGCTTTCCTTGATCATCAACCACCGGGATTTTCTTGTAGCCTTTTTCCTCACGGATCCGATAGACCTCATCAACAGTATCTTCCAAGGAAAGCGTCACTGGATCAATCACGAAACCGTTCTGGTAACGCTTGACCAGACGCACCTCCTCTGCCTGCTCGACTACTGAGAGATTTTTATGGATGATCCCAATTCCACCCTGAAGCGCTATCGCAATCGCCATCTTATGTTCCGTCACGGTGTCCATCGGAGCACTGACGATCGGAGCTTTCAAGGGAATATTACGCGAAAAACGGCTGCCCAGCTCCGTCTCCGAAGGCAAAATTTCCGAATACTGCGGAACTAATAAAACATCATCGTACGTCAACGCTTCTTGCATAAAGTTATATTTAATAATAATATTAGGATTATAAACTATCTTGACCAAATAATCAACGCTCGATGTTGAAAAACATTCGGCTACCAGGAGTTGAGCTCCTGGAGCTCCAGGAGCTCAACTCCTGACTTTAAAAATTTCAAAAATATGAAAGACCATATTGCCATTTTGGATTTCGGTTCGCAGTATATGCATCTCATTGCGCGCAATATCCGTGAGATGAATGTACTGGCTAAGATCTATCCCCATGACGTTTCTGCGGAAAAATTAACCACTGCCAGTGGAATTATTTTTTCCGGCGGACCGCAATCGGTCTATGACAAAAATTCACTCACGGTCGATCCAAAAATTTTAGAATTAGGCGTTCCCATCCTAGGACTTTGCTATGGACATCAACTGCTCGCCCATCTTCTAGGCGGGCAAGTGAAGCCGGGACGCATAAGAGAATATGGTCGAGCTAAGTTAGCGCTGAAAGATAAGACGGCGCTTTTTAGAAACATCCGGCGGACAACAAAAGTCTGGATGAGTCATGGCGACTCCGTCTCGAAAGTTCCCAAAAATTTCTCCATCACTGCTTCCACGCAGGATTGTCCAGTGACTGCGATGGCCGATGAAAAAAATAATTTCTACGGATTGCAATTCCATCCGGAAGTCGACCACACGCTCGAAGGCAAAAAGATGCTGGAAAATTTTGTTTTGAAAATTGCCAAGGCGCAGAAAAATTGGGAGATCAAAGATCTGGTCGCCCATCTCGTGGATAAGATCAAAAAACAGGTCGGTAAGAAAAAAGTCTTCGTTCTGGTGAGCGGCGGCGTGGATTCCAATGTCGCTTTTGCCCTGTTGACCAAAGCTTTGGGAAAAGCACGGGTGAAAGGGCTCTATATCGACACTGGGTTTATGCGTCAAGATGAATCCCAAGAAATCATCAAAAATTTTAAAAAGATCGGTTTTGATAATTTGGAAGTGATCGATGCGAGCGCTACTTTTTTTGAAAATTTGAAAGGGATCTACGAACCGGAAAATAAACGAAAGATCATCGGCCAGACTTTCTTGGATATCAAAGACAGTGTCACAAAAAAATTAAAATTGAACGACAAGGAATGGCTCTTGGGACAAGGCACGATCTACCCTGACACGATCGAATCAGGCGGGACGAAAAATTCCGACAAGATTAAAACGCACCATAACCGCGTCGATGCTATCCAAAAAATGATCGACGAAGGTTTGGTCGTCGAACCCCTGGTCGATTTCTATAAATATGAAGTACGCCAAATCGGCAAACTTCTAAAACTCCCAAAAAATTTGATCGAACGCCATCCTTTTCCCGGTCCGGGACTCGCCATCCGCGTCCTTTGTCTTGATCATAAAATGCCAGAGGAAGACCTGAAAGATAAGGAAAGTAAGGTGAAAAAATTCTACCAAAAAAATTATCCCGAGATGGGATCAGCGCTCCTACCTATCCGCTCAGTCGGCGTCCAGGGCGACAACCGCACCTATGCACATCCCCTCGCCATCTGGAAAGAATCAGCCTGGAAAAAACTGGACCAAATTTCAGTCAATACGACCAATTCCGTCCACGAAGTCAATCGCGTCGTCCTACTTTTGAATCCTGGGAAAAAACCTGTTTTTCAACTGATCAAAAAAGATGCTTATCTGACCGAGAAACGCACAGAAACGCTCCGTGAGATAGATGCGATCGTGACTAAAAATATCCGCGCAACCAAAATCTATGGACAGATCTGGCAATTCCCCGTCGTCCTCATCCCCATCACTGATGGAAGTGGCAAAGAATCGATCGTCTTGCGCCCGGTCAACACCCGTGACGCGATGACGCTAAATTTTTACCAGATGGAAAAAACAGTGCTAAAACAAATGACCGAAGCCATTTTGGCTACCGGGCGTATTTCCTATGTCTTTTATGATCTGACTAATAAACCGCCAGGAACGACGGAATGGGAATAATAAATCCATAAAATTATGCCAAAAAATAATATCCAAACTGAGGTGCAAAAAGCGGTCGGAGCAAAAGTTGATATTTTTACCGATTCCAACAATGACCACAGCCGCTACCAAGTGAACAAAAAAAATTATCGGACGATCCTGATCAAGAATATCCCCTTCATCATCACCTGCAATGAGAATGATAAATTGGTCATTTTAAAAAATCAATCTATCGCCATCAAAGATGATATCATCACCGAAGTAGCGCCGCTGGAAAAGATCAAAGCAAAAAAATTTGACCTCATCTATGACGCTGGAAAACGCGGCGGAACAGTCGTCACTCCGGGACTGATCAACACGCATGCCCATATCCATATGTATCTTTTGCGTAGCGCAATGATCCTTGATGAAGAAAAAAGCGTCGATGAAACAATCTCCAACATGGCCGCTTGGCAAAAATTCGAAACGGAAGAATCACTTTTTTATGCCTCAGTCGGCGATCTGACCGAACAGCAAAAAAACGGAATCACCACGACCCTTACACACGGACCGAGTTTTGAGTCAGGTGAAATCGCCGCGCAGATCACCAGACAAAATCTGCTCAACGCTGTGAGTGCCGTAAGCAATTCCCGTCCGACCAACTCACCGGAAATGGTGGAAAAATTACTTCAGAAAAAAGATGAGTTCTATTCCACGCCTGCCATCTCGTTGCACTATCTTTACAAAACGCCTTTTTCCACTTTACGCAAAGTAAAAAAAATCATTGATAAATATCAATCATTTCTGACTGTCCATCTGGCGGAAAGCCAAACTGTCGCAGAAAATACGCTGCGCTGTCATGGTATGAGCGAAGTGGAAGTGTTGAAAAAATTTAAGCTGCTAAATTCCCGTACCATCGCTTCACATGCCATCTACATCAAGCCGCAAGAAATCATCGAACTGGCCGAAAACCAAGTCGGAATTGTCCATCTGCCGACTTCCAACACGCTCCATAAAAGCGGCGTCTTTCCTTTTTGGCAATTCAATGATGCCAATGGCTACAAAAACATCTCCCTAGGAACCGATAGTGTAGTGAGCAAAAACCAGCTCGATCTTTTGACTGAAGCCTATCAGGCCCGCATCACTCATCTTTATGCGCGCCCGATCAAATATGGCACGCTATTCAAAATGATGACGGCCAATGGTGCGCGCGTCCTTAGCCTCCTTGACCGCGGAAAAATCCTGCCCGGCATGAAAGCCGACATCGTTTTTTGGAAACTGCGCGACCGCGGTTTTGTCCCTTATGACGAAAATAATCCGGCTACGCTCATCGGCAATCTCATCACCCATGGCGGACGGATGGTCAGAGACCTTATGATCAACGGAAAGATCATCGTCAAAGACCGCCGCCACCAATTCGTCAATGAGACAAAATTACTAGATGTGCTACAAAAGAAACACATGGAAATGCGCGTAAGAAAAGAGAAGAAAGACTAGGATTGTTTTTCCAAGCTGCCTCTAATACTGGCCGGCTCGATGCCGGTCAGTTTTTTCATCAAAGAATATTCCAAAGAAGTGTCGGCCAAAAAATCCGCCGGCCGCTCGACTGGCATTTTCACATCGACCAAATTGTCCGTCGAAACACCCAACGCTTCTAGTGCTTGCTTATGAAATTCATAGACGCTCATTCTTGGACCGGCCACGTGCACAATACCTTGATAGTCAGAAAAGGCTAATCCTATCGATGCCTGCGCCACTTGAAAAACTCCGAGCGGCGATTTATACATATCTGAGAATCTTTCTAAGCGCTCACCATTTTTGAGCGCCTCAGAAGCTTTGGATAAACGAGAATCTAAGCGCCCGCCAGAAAAACCATAGAGATAGCTTGGACGGATGATGCAATAGTCTTCACTTTCTTCTCGGATCAATTTTTCACAAAGCGCTAAATTTTTGCCATAATTCGTGACGGGCACAGGAAGATCTTTTTCAGAATAATTCCCTTGCTCACCAGCAAAAATTCCATCACTGGAAAAATAGACCAGGCGCTTGCCGGCACAGCCCGCGATAAACTGGCGCATCGCTTTTTCTAAAAGTTCTTGATCTTCCACAAACTCAATTTTCGCCGACAAAAAAACCGTATCGATCTCACGGCCAGAAAAAAGTTCCTCACTGTCATCCGCAAAAAAATCAAACTTGAGCGAACCAGGAAATTTTGGATTTTGATTATGCGTCACTAAAACATCCGCGCCACTCTCCAAGAGTTGCCGCGCGATTTCTCCGCCCAAAAAACCCGCTCCGATGATAGCTGTTGACATATTTTCACTTTAAACAGTACGCAGACCATGCTCCTCTTATAAACTATCAATCACTAATCATTCCTGTCTAGCATGTCCTGTCGCTCGGCGGGCTCAAAAACTGAACAGAAGCAAAATACCGATCATGCTTGGCAGGGAAGTTTTGATGCTTTGGAAATTTTTTTTGAGTACGATTTTCATCGAAACTTACTAAGCATACAAAAGTTCTTCCATATTAATGTTTTTTATTTTTTTTCATCCCTTGATGCTGGCGCTCAACGTAGACAATCCGCCACCAGTATTGACCAAGAAAATAGCCGCCGAAAAGTCCACATGCCCAAAGGATAATTTGCAGATAAGGCGGAAGATAAGAGTGTATGCCAAGATGGATATATTCCTTTGGCAAAAGACCAGAAAAAAGCCATTGATCCACTAGCCAGATTTCGATTAACCATTGGAAAGTTTCTACTAAAAGCATTCCCAGAAGCATCGCGAATGAAATATAAATATTCTTTTTGATTAACATTGAAATATTTTAAAAATTAGAGGCAGAAATTAAATAGATCATATAGCATATTTACCATTATCCTACCACAAAAACGCATATATTGCGAGAATACACCATTCTTTAAGGGTATCTATTTGCCCTCCTCTTCCTTTTTCTCAAACAGCTTCACGAAAATGAAGCGACCGATCCGATAGACGATCCAGAAGAGCAAGAGATAAAGGATCAGCGTCGGCAAAAAGGTAATGACAAAGACGATCAAAAAGTCGACAAAATTTTGCACCTTGATCACCAAAGAACGGATTGCATCTTTGGCCACCTGCAATGGGCGCCAAGAATCAGAAACAGCAATTCCAGAATCCTCCGACAGGGTGATAGTGATCGTAGACATATCAGTCTGAGAAGCCAAATAGCGCAACTGTCCTTGGAAAGATTCAATCTCCCCTCTTACGCGCGAAAGCGCCTGAGTGACTTCGATCACATCACTGATTTTTTGCGCTTGATCGAGAATTTTTTGATATGCCGCCTCTTCGACTTGTTTGTTCTTGATCCGTCCCTCCAGGTCCTGGTAGCGCTCCGTCACATCTTGACCATTAGTCGATTCGCGCACGACGGCGCTGGCGACAGTTTTTAATTCACCAAAAGCTTTTTCAAAATTAGCGACCGGCACTTTGATTGAAAGCGTTCCGCTTTTGAGCGATTTATCATTTTGGTAAAAATTAGAAGAAAATAAACTTCCACCATTCCCCTCTGCGATCTTTTCAATTGCTGACACAGCCGCATCGACCTTATCCACTTTCAATGTCAGGTTGCCGTTCTTGACTACTTTTTTGTCTGTCAGCGACTGACTATTTTCCGATGCCTGATAAGTGGCACTGGGAGCACTGTCACGTGTGATGTTTTTTTCTTGTGCCCCTCCAGAAATCGGATTGCTAAACGTCGTACCAGAAGACAGTCCTGTCGACATCGGAGCGTCAAGACCATCCCACTGCGCCACGCCTCCCATCTTGCTGGTGGAAGAAATGTTCCTCATAAAAGCAACCAGGACAAAAAACAGGAGAACAATAACTCCGACAACTATGGCAATTATTTTGGTTTTTTTCATTTTTTTAAGTTAATAATTAACTAGCCTCATTATACCACAAATTTATCTAGCTAAATAATTGCAACAACTCTTTCGTTTCCGGCAGTTTTGTGACAAGCATAAAAATAAAGATGTAGACCAAAAGCGTAACAACTTTCGAAGAAGAATAAAATTTGAGCGCGTTGCCCAATGATTGCTTGGGCAAAAGCGAATGACCATGCAGATTGACGGAAGAATAAATTTCATCCAGCACCAAGTGCCCCAAATATCCCACGCTCACCGCGAGGCCTAAGAATAGTTTTTGCTCGCTTTGGATCGCCAAGAAATTCAAAAACCAGATCGTCAAAAGACCAAAAAGTACCGCAGCCGGAACGGAATGGAAGATGCCGCGATGATTGGTAAATTTTTCAAACACGTAGCCTGCGCCAAAACGGACCAGCAAAAACACTGCCATTGGGAACAGGACCAGCAGTTTCAATCCTCTTTCTCCGCTTTGATATTGACCCAAAAAAATTAAACCAGCCAGTCCCGCCCCCAAGAGGCCAAAAAGGATCTGAAATGGAACACCTTCATCCATATCCAGATCAGGAAGGAATGAACCGACCAGGACGGCCAAAAAAATCCAGATGATCGCCTCGGTCGATGCCATCAAGGAAGTGATAAGACCAGCAACGATAAAACCGATGCCGATAAAAACGCCGAAGCTGATGTGGGTTTTGAAATTTGCCATAGATTTTATTTTTCCTTCGGCCAGCCCCAATTCCACTTCGGCTTTTCGCCTTTCTTAAAAGCGATAGCGAAGAAGATGGCGGTCCATAAAATTACTAAGCCAAGAAACGCGTAAGGCACATCACTCTTGGGCGCCGTTGCATCGATTATCCTGGCGGAAGCGACGAGTAGTGCGACATAGATCGCAATCGTGACCCAGCCTTGCCACCTGACCGGCGTCCAGCCCCAGCCGAACCGTTTTTGCTTGAACCAGTACCCCTTAGGATTATCCTTCACGTACGCGATGTATCTTTCGAACATATGTTTTAGTTTTAATATTTAGTCAGTTAGTGCAAATTTTGCATTATGCCTTTTTTGCATATTACTTTCCGGAACTACTTTCTAGTTTTTTCATACTTGCGCTTCCCTCGAGGGATCTCATCTGAGAAATCGCGCTTTCGTTCAATTTTAGCAAGCGACTTTTCTGTGATAATCCAGCACGAATGAACTCAGCGTTGAGGTTTTCTAAATTTGCCAAACAAACTAGTTGCGTCACGGTGGAATAATCTCGTACATTTCCGACTAACTTAGGATTTTTATCTTTCCATTGCCTTGCCGTCATTCCGAAAAGTGCTACATTCAAAACATCAGCTTCATTGGCATAAGTGATATCAGCAAGGTGTTTCGATAATTTTTGAGGTAAAACAATCTTTTCTTTGATCGCGTCTGTATGAATTTTGTAATTGATTTTTGTAAGCATCCGCTTAGCATCCCATCCCAAGGTCAATCTCTCGTTTTCTTCAAGCTTCAGCCGTTGAAATTCATTTATGAGGTAAATCTTAAACTCCGGACTAATCCACATGCCAAATTCAAATGCGATATCCTTGTGAGCATACGTCCCTCCATACCTGCCAGCAGTCGCTTTTAGCCCGATCGCATTAGTCTTTTCTACCCATTCTTTAACACTTATTTTATAGCTATTGAGCCCGGCCTGACTTTTAATTATGGCAAATTCGCCATAATTAAACCTTGGGTTATTTATTTTTTCCCAAATGCCGAGAAATTCAACAGTATTTCTGTTCCGAAGCCAATCAGAAATAAAAAAATCTCCTTCCTTAGCTCTTAGCATATCTGTAAGGGAGATATAATCGTTATTTTCCTTAGAAATAATCGCTATGTCAATCCCCTGAACATTAATTTTTTTATTTTTCATATTTTTTACTTCGTTTATTATACTGATATTATATCAGTATAATCATTCTTTGGCAAGTTTTTTGCAGCTATTTTTTCGCAATCAGATTTAAAATCAAAGCCACAACTTTCTCTCTGTCTTTAGGATCACTGCTCGCAACCAAAATTGTGAGCGCAGTGAGGGCGGAAGGTGTCAATCTACTCACATCTAAGATGTTAGCTTGCCGCAAAAACCAGACAAAAGCAAACGCCCCACTTCTTTTATTACCATCGATGAACGGATGATTTTTAACCATGAAATACAAAAGATAGGCCGCCTTTTCTTCGACCGTCCCGTAAAGTTCTTTTCCGCCAAAAGTCTGCATCACATTTCCGACAATTCCCGCGACCGTTCCTGCGCTCCTTTCTTGGCCAAAAATATCCGTCGCTTTTTTCTCACGAAGCAATTCACTCCTTAGCATAGTCAAACTGTCCGCAACTTTTGTTGCTGTGAGTACCACTTTCTTTTTGGTCAGCTTCCCTTTCGGCAAAGCGTCCCGGTCATAGGCATCCAGAGAAAGCCAGGTGTCAGCAAAAAGCGTGACTAGGTCAATTGCATCGCCAGTATCGATGATTGTTTCACGCGGCAGCAGTTTTTTGATATCCTCCACCACGCCCAAAAACTGATCATAGTTTTTCTTGATCCGATTCTTGTTGATGGCAAAGCCATCGACGATGTAGCTCCGCAAGGTTTTGGTTGCCCACTTACGGAATTCTATCGCTATCTTTGAATTAGTACGATAACCTACGCCCAAAGTAACATCCAGCGAATATAGCGTGATAGGCTTGTCAGAATTTGCATTATGCATTTTTTGCATATTGCTTTTTTCCTCAATTTCACCGTCTTTAAATATATTCCTTATATGACGAGACACTACAGATTGGTCGACTCCAAAAAGACTAACGATCTGTGCTTGAGACGCCCAGATTGTTTCATGTTTAAAATCACCCTTAAGTTCAATCGCTCCGGATTTAGCTTGATAGATTACTGCCCCTGTGTTTTTTTCTTTTTTTGTTACCATAATATTTATTTTAATTTATTACAATGATATTATACCACTATAATAAATTCCCGGCAAGCGAGGGTGATTAGGCCAGCATAATCGCGAATTCCTCTTCCCCGTCCCACTGGGCGAATAGGGAGAGTAGTTTTGAGTTGTTCATTTTTTTTATTTTAGGTAATTATTCGCAATGAGAGAAATTTTTTAAATAGTCCTTGAGTCTTTCCTGATTTTCATTCTCCTTATCGCCTTTGTAGTATATTTCAATAAATTCGATCAGCTCAATGGTTTGGGTTTTGAGATGATAAGCATAAATTACGCGGAAGAATTTCCCTTTGGTGGAGTCGCAATGCATCCGCACTTTATATATTTCCAATATATCATTTTTGTGAAGCAGATTCCAATGCTTGCTTCCATTGCCTTGAGGCGCTGCAACCAGATATAATTCTTTGAGCTGATAAAAATCCTTTCCCAGCGTACGATATTTCTTGGAAAGTTTTTTCAGCTCTTTGGCAAATTCGCTTGTTTCCTGGAAATTTATCATCCGGATTTTTCTTAGAGTTTATCGTATTCCCGCACCGACAGTTTTTCATCCCGATAGAATACGCCGTTATATTCAACTGGCTTTCCCATTTCGGCGGCCCGCCACGGCATATCCTCGTGAGAAAGATCGGAAAGCTCTTTGGCGGTTTTATCAGCTAATCGCCGAAGTTCCCAATCGATATGCTTGATTTCTTGAGCGGTGAGCGGTGTCAAATCAACTTGATAGTCGGGATTTAGGAAATATTTTTTCTGATCCCGGTCATAGAATTTCGACCTAACCTCTTCAATCTCATTTTTAGCTTTCATTTCTTCCACAATCTTGGCAAACATCACCGGAGTCGGGCCAAAATGATTTTTAATATACACCGCGCCCATCAATTGCTCTTCATATTTTTCATAATAATCGAAGTCGATGAAATAGAGTAACTTATAGATCGCAGTCATGCCGATATTCGGTTTTCCTCCAACCTTTTTCAAGATATAGGTCAAGACCGTTTTGAATTTTTTCTGATTCTTAACCGGCACGGAAATTCTGATCTCATTTTCATTTTTCTTTTCTTTTCTATCCCCTTCCGCTTCCAAAACAACAGTTTTGTCTATCACGTCAGTGTCGGACAAAAATTCCACAAGCGTCATACCAAAAATTTCCGCCAGCAGTCCCGCTTCGGTCACGGTGATGTCCCGCTCGCCTTTTTCGATTTGCATGTACGTCGGACGGGAAAGGCTCAATTTTTTAGCTAGATAGTCTTGAGAATAACCCTGCTTCAAACGAAGCTTTTTGATTTTCTCATATAATTTTTTAGGCATAGTTTTGATACTTTTTACTTATACCCAAATCTTACACCGCATAATATCTTTTGTCAAATATTTTGACAATAGCTATTGTGAGATTATTTGACATATCCCTATCACCCTATTTCACGATAAAAGCCTTGTACAAAATCAATTGCTCCGGCCGATTAGCCAGCATGATAGCGAATTCCTCTTCGCCGTCCCACTGGGCGAGGAGGGAGAGTAGTTTTGAGTGGTTCATTTTTTTGTACGAAAAATTTATTAGATGTTTTTTATATAATGACAATTTGGAAAATTGGAACAGCCATAAAAATTTTCTCCCGCATGAGAACCTTTGTGCGCAGTTTTCAAAACCAAGTGACCACCACACTTTGGACATTTTTCAGAAATGCTAGATCCAAAGACGGGACGATTAGAAATTGCTTTGTCCAATCCAGCCGTCTTCACATATTCCATCAATTTTTTTCCATCAATCAATTCGATTGATTTTCCCACTGCGAAGTTTTCCGCTTCCAACGTGAAAACATTGGTCGTGATAAAAAAGGCCTTTGCGTCAGAAAGCTTGTCAACTACAGCGCCATAGAAATCACGCATCGCTCCGACAGATACTTGCTGAGTGATGAATTTTTTGCATTGAATGTAGTGCTTCGCTCCCTCTTTTGTAGCGATCGCATCAATTCCTCCGTCATTTGGCCTTCCAACTGCTTCAGTTGCATAACCTAATTTATCAAAAAGATGACAAATAAACTCTTCGAACTGAGTTGGGGTTAAGTTTTTTATCGCCTCCAGTGAATTTTTACTTTCAAAAAAGCTCCTCTTCTTTCGCTTCTTGTATAAAACATAAATAGCTATAGGCAAGAATAAAGCCACGAGTATAATAGAAACCCCTAAAGCTATATTTTTGAATAGCAATGGTAAGACCTTTATAAACACAACGAGTGCATATAGTACAAATACCATCTCGCCCATTGATTGTTTTTTAGCCATTTTTGTTTTATGCAAGTAATTAATTACGTAATTAAATTTTTTAGAATCACCAGTTGAATTAATTTGCCGTGTCTATAGTATAATTTCAATTTCATTCGCAATAGTAATGTTAATAACTCTAAGCTCCACATCACCAAATCTTTTTATTCTTTGCGCTATTTTAATAGCATCTTCTTTTGTAATGCTCTCCGAAACCAACACGATGAGAACTGGCAAATCTATCAATAAAAATCTAATTCTTTCAAGGGTCCTCCTTATATAGAATTCCCCAATAAAATCAGCCCTCTCTGATTTTACATACTTAATCTCAACAATTTTTGAAATTACATCGCTAACTGGAGAATCGTAAAGTATGCCATCTGTAATTAAATTACCTCGTTTTGTTTCTATTTTTATTTCAGGCTTAAAATAAGTGCCATATTCACTTGATAAAAACTCCAGCGCTCTGCTTTCTGCGATTTTAATTTTATTTCTCTCTTCCTGAAATTGCTTTTTTCTATCTATTTTCTCAGCATCACATTTGATACTATCGACACTCTCATCTTCTTGTTTTTTGTCCATTTCTGATCGAGTAGCTGGCTCTGTTTTTAGGTTCTGGCCGATATGCTCACTTTTACTTCTAAAAATAATTGCTAATTTTTGCATAAACTCCTCGCTAGCAATAATAAGACCACCAATAAAAAGTGAAACACTAAACACCCATCCATTTTTTGATATAATTGCAACAACAAACACAGCTAGTCCGCCAATAATTTTTTGAAGGCTTTTTTCATTATCATCTCTAAAAAATAACAATTTTACAAAAGCCAAAATCATCAATAGCAAAAAGGTGTATGTTGATATTGCTTGTAGACATTCAAATTTTATTATAGTTACCATATTTTCATTAAACACAAAATCATTGTTATTCCCAGTGTCTCCTAATCACCTCTTTCGTTTTCTTCTCATAAATCCCACTCCTAAAAAAGAAAAGCTAGCCTTGGTTGGTTCATTTTTTTGTGTATGCAATTAATTGCAAAAAATGAGATTATTTATTTAAAATTTTTTCCAAATATTCTATCTCGGCTTTAAGACATTTTTCCCTGTATGCAAATTCGTTTTGTTCTTTTGCTATTTCTCCTAAACGCATTGGCTTAAGAACAGGATCATTATGATCATTGTGTAATTTTTCCAAGCTTGCCTGTCTTCGTTTTAGGTCTTTTTCTGTGCCATATTTTTTTAGTTTTCTATTTTCGATATACTGATAAATATTAAAACAACCACTTAAAATAGTGACAACGCTTATAATAATTGCGAGGTTATTTTTTAAAAATTCCATATTTTTTAATAAAAAAAATTAACCAATGAATGAAACTCCTAAGATCAAATAAATTAAACCAAAAACCCAAGGAATCAGCAGCTCAATATGAGAAAATGGATAATATAATTTTTCTTTTTTCCCCTCCCCTAAAATCTTCCATTCATAATCATACAATGCCAATGGTAAATTTTGCTCTATTTCATGGATAACTTTAAATTTACCAGAGTTTAACTGTCTATAGGCTCTAAGTAAGAACCAAAAAATAACGCAAATAACCAACCCGAGTAATGCCAGAACCATTTTTATCCAATTAAGCTTTTCTATCAGCTTAAGTTGAAAAGACAACCCAAGCACAGATATAAGAACGGTGTTGATGGTTAAGAAGAAATTATTGGCATTCTGCCTTCTGTCACTAATTCTTTCGGCGCTTTCAACATACATTTTATATTGATCAAAATAATGAGCATAATAATTCTCCCCGTATTCTGGTGCAGACTTATTTAGAAGCTTTTTATCCATACCCTTTTTAATATTTATTAACTAGATTTTTTACATTTTCCCATGTCCAATCATAGTACCCTACTAATCCTTCTGGCCTAGGGCAACTCTTACCAGGAAAACCTTTCAACCCAACAACAGGAACACAGGACTCTCTCGCCATTGCTATTTCAGCTAGCACTCCATTGCAAGCATGCGTTCTTTCCCCAACCATAACAATAACCAGGTCACATCTCTTTATTTTAGACAAACATTTTTCTTTCCACTCACCTTGACTCCATGGCTCTTTCACAGACCAATCTTCCATATCAAATGGTGTGCCATTATTTTTACATTGACCGATAAGGGAATCCCTGAGAAATTGATCATTATCAAAATCAAAGCTAATAAATACGCGCTTTTTTTGTTGGTAGTAATTTCTATAATCCATATCCTTTTATTATAAAAATTGAAATTAGTTATTATTTAATTAAACTCTTAAAATATTCCTTTGTTTCTTTATCTGTAAAATATACATAGCAACCTTTCATGCCTCTAGTCATTAATGTTCTGTAAGTATTTTTGATTATTGACCTGATTTTTTCTTTCGCCAAAGCTTCATCTTTTTTGAGTAACGTCTTGTATCCTTTAATTGAAGCATCCGTTTTGGCTCTTTTCGATGGGTCAACCAAAACGACTCCGTCTCTTACAATCAAATCATCTCCCACGATTACGCCAATATAATCAACCTCCAGGCCTTGGCAAGTATGAATACACCCGGCTTCATTTACAGAATTTTTCGCAATGATCCAAAGATTTCCGTCAGAACCAAGATTCCATTGCATCTTAAAGTCATACTCTGGAATGTTAATATCATATAACTTTGAATTTCTTCTGCTAATCCAATCCCAACAATACCCTGCAACAATTCTAGCTTTGTTGTTTGCTTTATTTTTCTCAACTATGACTTTGCGTAGCTCCTCAGGAGAATCCATGACCTTAAAATCAAAATCGTCGTCATCCAGAATAACATTTGCCGTTTCTCTGACTTGCAAAGCATTATCTAGCCACGAGAGATATCCGTCCGAACCATTACAACGAAATTGCGAGCTAAGATCGCTTTCAAAAACATTCGCTCCTAATTTTTTGGCCCATTTTTTAATCTCGTCTTTCTCTCCAATATCATCAAAATGGATCTTTTGATTTTCATCAATAAAAAATACTGAGAATTTTGAAGCATTAATTATCTCCTTAATTTGATTTTCTCCCATATTCTTGAACATTCCAGATTTGCTATTGAGGCGATGGGCTTCATCAACAATTAAAGCTCCAAAGATATTTTTCTTCGCATTATAAAATGATCCTGATCCAGAAAATAGATTTGATATTTCTGTTTTTTTCAAAGTTCCTACTAATTTACTTTCGTAAACAGTTCTTGGCGCAGAATTTTTTGAGACATACTGAGCAAATAGGCCATTCTTAATAAGCTCGACCATGAGATTTATTGCTACAACCGACTTTCCCGTTCCTGGACCACCTTCGACGATAAAGACATTCTTGCTTTGATCTGTAGATTTAAGAGCTAAATATTTTGCCTTTTCAAATACAACTTTTTGGTCGTCTACCATTACAAATTCACTGTTTCCCAAAAGCATTAGAGATAAGCTGTCTGCCAAGCATTTTGATGGCTTTATTATTCCACTTTCAATCTGAAACATTACCTTGCCCTTATCTCCATATTTTACAAATTTCTTGATAAACTCTCTCAGTTTTAATGTCTCTTTCCTCAAAAAAACAGGCGCTCTTTTTATATGCTCAGCATAAAACTCATTCCTAATTGCCCCATCGTCTATGTAATTATGTAAATATGCACATGGCATTAATGTTATTTCCTCCTTGGTAATAGCTTCGTTAAAATTATCTAAAAGTGCTGCATATGACCAGGCTTGGTATGCAGGGTGGCTAACTTCGCGCATTCCTCCGCCGACGAATGTTGAAATTATTCCATCCATTTCGGTAATTTCCGCTTTTTCCCATTGCTTCAACTCTACAATCACTGCGTGATCTTTTCTGTCATTATTTTGACCAGTTAAAATAAAATCCACTCGCTTTGATGTTTGTGGAATCTGGTATTCTATCATGACGCCGCAATCACTTGGAATATCCTCGTCTTGAAGAATATTTTCCATGTACATCATAGAATTCTTCCAGGCATTCATTTCGCTAATTGTGGTTTTTCTTTTTAGCTTTTTCTGAAAAATATCATATATCGCAACTTCGATATTGTTAGTGACAACATCCTGAGAAAAACCTTGCTTTGTGGATTGATAAACAATCATAATCTAGAGTTTATTGTATTTAGTATGCCTGCCTTTGGCCTTTTCGATTGGATATTTTTCTTCGTTTTTTGTTTGCTTTTTGTCCAGCGCTTTCAAAACATCTATTTCTAAATCATGACTCATTAGTAAAACCCAATATAAAACATCGGCCAATTCCTCGCCGATTTCTTCTTTCGCCTTTTTTGCATACTTCTTCATTTCACTTTCATTCTTCCATTGAAAATGCTCCATTACCTCTGCTGCTTCCAAAACCAAAGACAAGGCTAAATCTTTTGGATTATGAAATTGCTTCCAATCTCGCGCGTCACGAGAAGCGATTATTCGTTTTGTCAGATCATCTACTTTTGACATAATTTACTTTTTCCAATCCTCAATAATTAATTTACTCCCCGATTTTTTGACTATCACTTTTTGTTTCTCCCGCCAACCGAGTGCGCGGAATAATTCGATGGGGATGGTGACGGCGATGGATTGCTTGCCGACCTTGGTCAGCTTGCGGATATTTTTGTCTTCCATTTTTCTGACTGGCATATATTTGTAGGTAAATTATTTAACCATACGGATTTGCGCTTCTTAATAAGCTCCTACACTGGATTCTCTGCCTACGCCGAGGCTTCGGCAGGCAGGCCGCCGGAGTTTATGCTTGTGAAGCGGGTGCGGGAATGAATGACACGGGGTGTACGTAATTAATTACGTACCACTTTAGGCTGCCGCAAACTCTCCCAACTCCTCAAAAACCCCATCGGTGAAATCGGTTGGTTTGAATTTTAAAATTGCCAGCGCGTTTTTGCGGCAATATTCGAGTTCGGAAAAATTTTTCATTTTTCTAAAAATAAAGTTTTAAACTATTTTAATACCCAAAAAATCCTATCGCCCCTGATATCCAGCCTGTCACTTTATCATTTTACGCCTTTTTGGCTTTTTAGGCTAATTCTAGCAGCTGAAACTCATTGGTCAGCTCTTACATTAAAAAATAATAATCCAATGGCACATTTACAATTTTTTCTTCCTGATCAATGACTAAGGGACTACTAGAAAATACGATTCCGTAATCAGAATTAATCCGACTCATGCTATGCAAAATTTGCTTCCTATCTTTTTTCCCCAGCCCCACTTCAATCATAATCTGCTTCTTATTGCCAATTTGCAAAATAAAGTCAGCTCCGCTTTGAGCGCTATCATAACGGAATGCTCCCCCGCCTCGAAGGATAAACTCTCGATACAGATGGGCCCCGACAGAATCTTCTAGTAGCTTTCCCTTTCTGGTCATAAAAGTACCTTCTTGCCCGGAAATAGAGAGAAAAGACATCCGAATCGCTGAAGACATAAATAAATATTTCGCTGGTTTTTTTGCGACTGACATATTGGATCCATAAGCTGAAACCTTCACAAGCAATTCCGCCTTTTCCAGTGCGTCTAATAGACCGAGCACTGTCAAACGATCAATCTGTAATATTTTTTCTAAAGTATTCAGGCTTGTCGTATCATTTTCTGCAAGAATAAAAAGCAGCCGCTTGGCTTGCGTTAGCGTTTTTATGTCGAAACTACCCATCATCGGCAAGTCTTTTTTTATAATCCCATCCAAAAGCAATGATATTGCATCATAAATTGCCGATTCGTTTGGCAATTGCAAAGTGAATGGCAATGAACCTGACGTCAGAAATCTATCAACATCTCGCCTATCCACCTTACTCCAATATTCATTCACCGATCTTTGCAAATTACCCAACTTAGCATAAACTTCCCTAGCATCAGCTGAAAAGTATATCGCCTCTCTGATATTGTTTTTTAATTGCTTTGTTGGATAAACCTTATTTCCAACCATCTCAAATTCCGCAAAACACATCGGGGTCATTCGTTCAAAAATAGCCCGACCCCTTGAGATATCCGGAGTAGTTTGCAGAACGACTGCCGAAGATCCTGTGCAACAAAAAAATATCCTTGCTGTCTTATCGTGCAAGATCTTAAGTGTTTTTGCCCACTTGGGATCACTCTGTACTTCATCGAAAAAAATAACAACATCTTCCTGTAGGCTTTCAAGATCAACCTTCAGGATTTCTTCATAAGCTTGCATTATCTCAGAAATACCTACATTAAATAAATTCCTCGCTTCATCGATGGATAAAAATAATATTCTAAGTTTTTTTCTTTTGAGAATAATATCATTACAAATCTGTGCCATTAGGGTTGTTTTTCCGACGCCGCGAAGCCCAGGGATTATAATCAACCTATTGTTTGATTTTTTAGCTAAAAAATCAAACAGATATTTCTGTATTTTTACAAATAAAAAACGACTAGGGAGCTGCTCCCCTTTTATATCATGCGTATATTTATGGATTCTATCCTCTGTTGTTCTTATTTGCTTTTGCAAATATTGGATTAGCTCCTGCTGCATATATATTAAACTATACTAGTAAGTTATGTTACTAGTATATTATATTAGACTAGTAATGTCAAACAGTGTTTTTTTGGCTTAAATATAGTGTTTTTATCCTAATTCTCTTGTTGGATATCTCCTATTCAACCCTAGACGAGCTGTTTTTCTTTTAAGCTTGCATAGGCACTTTTTGTGATTATCACATGATCCAACACCTCAATCCCTAAAATCTTCCCCGCCTCCTTGAGGCGCTTGGTCACTTCCAAGTCATCTTCCGACGGTTCGGCGTTACCGGAAGGATGATTGTGCGCGAGAATAACTGACGCCGCCAACTGATCAATGGCCGACTTGAAAACTTCGCGCGGATGAATGAGGCTGGCGTTGAGCGTGCCGATGGAAACGGTTTCTTTGTGAATCAGTTGACTGCGCGCGTTGAGATAGAGCGCGACAAAATGTTCTTTTTTCATGGTGCGCAATTCTTGCAATTGCGCCACGACATCTTTGGCGGAAATAATCATCGGAAGGTTGTTGTCCTCCACTTCCAAGGCGCGCTTGGTCAACTCAAATGCCGCTAAAAAAAGACACGCCTTTGCCGGACCGATACCTTTAATTTTTGATAGACTTTTATAATCAAGTTCTAATAGTTTTTTCTTGGGAAATTTAGCCAGTATTCCACTGGAAATCTTCAAAACATTTTTGCCTTTTATCCCCGTTCGTAGTAAAATCGCCATCAACTCACTATCGCGAAGATTTTCCACTCCTCTTTCCCGCAACTTCTCTCTTGGCATTTCATGTTTTGGCAAGTCTTTGATTTTTGGCATAATTACTTTTTCCAAATATAATTACTCTTTCAAAAACCCCATCGGTAATTCAATCCTACTCCAATTCCCCTCTTTCGTAAAGAAAAGTTCGCCAAAACAGGCGCATTTTTTATTAAGCTCGAAAAATGGCCAGAACGAAATTGCTTGGGAAAAATTTGCCCATGATCAGCATTTCCAAAAATCACACCTCAAGCTATAGATTATCCCGGAAAAATTGGATCGTCCTTCGCCAAGCCAAGGAGGAGTTCTGACCGATATTATGGTCGTCTCCCTGATATTCCACATACTCAACCTTTTTTCCCACTTTCTCCAACTCATCCCGCAAGCGCCGCGAAAGCTCGATCGGCACGCTTTTATCGCCGGTGGCGTGCTGAAGCTGGATCGGTGAAGAGATATCATTGAGATAGGCATAGGGATCGATCCGGTTCCAAAATTGCGGATTTTGACTGGGCAGGCCATACTCCTCGACCAGCGGATTGGAACCGCGCAGGAAGGAAATTTTTGCATTATACGTCTCTAGCTCATCAACAAAACTGCCCACCACTCCCGCCCAGAGGGAATAGGCTTTGATATCTTGGGAAATGACCGCGACGCGCAGACCAATTTCTCCCCCGTTGGAATGCCCCCAATAACCGATCTTTCCGGGATCAACATCCGGATATTTTTTGAGATAAGCGATGGCCTCAAGCGTGTCGATGGTATATTTTTCGGAAAAATGCGCTCCGGTCGCAACACCCTCGGATTGGCCGTGTCCCCGCAGGTCCGGTTTGAACGTGACAAACCCGGCTCTCGCGAGCACTGCCTGATAGCCCTGATAGTTTCCGGTTGTCGAATATTGCTTCGGCGCGATGTACCCATGCACAAAGACGATCGCCGGAAAACCCTGCTCCGGCCTTTTCGCGAGAGGAATAGTCAAAAGTCCAAAGATTTTTAAGCCTTCTGAGCGATAGGAAACGATGGATTGTTTGTAGTTCGATCCGTTCGGCAGAGTTTTTTCCAACACAAATTCTCCGCCTGGATATGTTTGTTTTCTCAACGATTCGATCGCCATCGGAAAATCCGCTTCGCTTTGGGGCTCGACTTGCGAAACTGGCACATTTTCTTCAACTTTTGGATTCTCGACCGGCGCAGCTTTCTTCGGTCTATCGAAAGCCAAAAATAGCGCCAGTCCGCTTACGATCACCAAAAAAATGATCGCCGTGGTTTTTTTCATATTCTTGCATCAAATATATTACCTCCCCCGCTATTAGCCTATCAAGAACCCTCCCAACTCCTCAAAAACCCCATCAGTGAAATCGGTTGGTTTGAATTTGAAAATCGCCAGCGCGTTTTTGCGGCAATAGTCGAGCTCTGGTAGATTATTAGTCTTAGTGTAATGTTTGAAACTATCAAGCGTGTCCGCCGCGCGGATGATCAGTGCATCACGTCCGGCCTCGGCCGCGCGCTTGGCCAAATCTTCAATGCGCTGGTCTGAATTTTCAATCGAACGATCCTTGGTGTTGGCGCGCACTAATTGCAAGACGGTTTCCCCGAACTCGGATCGTATGAGCTCCTCGGTAATACCGCTCCATTCTAGCGCATCGTGCAGAAGTCCAGTAAGTACTGCATCACGGGAATAGTCATTTTCATAGAGATAGACTCCCACGCGGATAACATGAAACAAGATCGGTTTTCTTGATCCTTCTTGCGATACTGGAAAATGCGCGACAAGCATCCGCAAGGCCTTTTCAAATTCGATATCGATTAGTTCTGGCATAATTATTTTATCTATCTTGGCAATTTATTATCCAACTTGGCACACTGCGAGACTGGATTCCCGCCTGCGCGGGAATGACATGAAGGGTTGAGATCCTGAATCAAGTTCAGGATGACAATGAGAGCAGGAGGACAAGGATGTAAGTAATTTCCGCCCAAGGCGGATCAGCCTAGGGCTGAAATTGCGTACATCTCTATTCTACCCCCATTTCCCCGCTTTGGCAAAGAAAAAAGGGATCATCCGTAATGCGAATGACCCCCTTTTTGTGAACAATGTTCGAATTGAAATTTGCTATAAAAAACCGATTCATTTCTTGGGGATAGCTTTGGCAAAAAATTCCGCCAATTCCTCTATGTACCTATCCACATGGAGTATCGCCCTTGCCTCATCCGAGACACGTTCCAAAAAACACCTGTCATTTCCTCCGGAAAAATGCACAGCGCAACGACAGAACCTGATTAAATCTTCGGCGGAGCCGATACTAAAAAGATCGGCCGGATGAACCAAGAAATATATATTGCTGTGTTTTACTTTTGGCGCTGGATCATGCTTAGCACCACACGGAAACTTGAGTGCCATCAGTGAGCCTAACAATAATAAGGGAACTTTCTCCCCCGCTAATGTCAGCTTGACACCTCGATAATCTATTCCTGCTTCTTTTGACCAAAACTCAGGATCAATCACGACCCCAAAGGTTCCATGATTTGGCCAAAATACAATTTCTCCAAGTTCGGGTTTTCTTCTCACATTTTCCTCCTTTCAACCAATGAGTACATCCGCCATTGAATAGACAGCACCAGGCTGGATATTTTTGGCGAGAAAGTTGATGGCGTCCAACGTTCCCAGCGCATATACCTCCCTGCCGTTCACATTATGCGTAAACTGAAAAAAAACACTTCCATCAGGAGAACGCAAGGAGTAGGTATGCCATCCGTGTGCAGAGAGCGCCTTTTCGGGAACTCCCATCGCTCTTTGTTTTTTGGGATTACGCACCTTTTCAATCTGACTTGGGAAGAACGGAATTCCCAGAGAATTAAAATAGCCTGCCATTGCCTTGGCCGTACCACTGGTGTCTACTTTGCCGTTTTGATGGCTCTCTTCGATTCTCAGCGTATATCCCCTAAAAACACCCGGGAAATTTTTGGTCGCAAACTCCATCATGGCCAAGAAAGTGACAACTTCCTTGGCCATATTGGGTGCAATGACAGCACAAGTCTGTGACGCCTTGACCATTTCCACAAGTTTTTTCTGATCCCCACCCGTCGTCTCCATAATAAACGGGATTTTGTGGAAACAATAGAATTTAGCGTTCTCGATGACCGCCGAGGGATGAGAGAAATCGACAACAATGAAAGAACGATCCTTGTACCATGTCATCCCTTTCACAAGCTGACTTCTTTCACCAGGCGTGAATAAATTAATGGTAAATCCGTCATCTACAGTAAACGAGAACGCCGAGATTTCAAGGCCAGTCAAGGAAGATTCGTACAGCTTAAACGGGTATCTAATCTTGTCTGCCTTCACGATTTGATTGCATACCTCGCCTGCCATTTTTCCAGGCAAGCCATTTACCATTACAACGATTTGGTCACTATTCATTGATTCTTCTCCTTTCGAAAGTTTAATTGTTTGTTTTATGATTAGTATGGTCAGGATATACCAAGAATAGTCTGAAAATACCTATTCTGTTTTTAAAAAGCTATGAAATTAATTTGTAGCATAGATAGGCGCGATAGTCAATTGAAATCTTATCCCTAAAACCATAATTATAAAAAAATTAAAAGGCCTATTTTTTCAACTTTTTTTGATTTTTTTGCGTTAGAAAATTATTTCTTGTGACAACTTTTTTGCCTGTTCGTTGTTCGATATCCTGCCTGGTTCTGCCGGCCACCGCTCCGCCTTCTTGGGCGTCACCTCGTAACTTTCCCAAGCCCTGCGAATTTCTGGTAGTGGTTATTTCGGTCGTTGTCGCTTCGCCCAGCATAGTGAGAATCAGTTCTAATTCTGACATATGATCCCTGGGATTGTCCGGATTACTGAGTGATTTAAATTCCTTAATCTGCTTGGCATTCATCTCGAACGCTCCTTTGTAAATCTCATTTGTGAGGATAGCAAAATCAAATCCTTCTCTTGCTCCTCGCCCTTGCCACTCGTCAGTTAGCGTATTTCGCACATTGATGCCTCGCATCCGCTTTGCGATCCAATCGTCATTATAGCCCTTCTGTTCATAAATTTTCTTGGCTCGCACAATCGCTCTTTCCGGATCTTGAATTTCTTCAATACGCTCTTGTCCGATTCGCGCCAGCCACAGCTTGAACGGCTCGGCTTTGGGAGATGGAATTGATTGGATGATTCGGAATATTCCTTGCAAATCGCCACAATTCAGCTTCTGTACACCACCCTTTGTCTCTACGGAAAGGGGGGTGACAATTTGTCCCCACCCTTTGCCAAGTTCAATATCTCTTAGTCTCATTTTCTTGATATAATCAGAAACATTTGACGTTTGAGTCAGCGCCTCCACTATATCATTTATAACAAAATACCATTGCTCATCGTGCCAGACGCGACGCACTTCTTTTTGCTCGAAGATTGTTGGATGAGTTTCATTTTCTTGTTTTTTCTTTTTCATATTTTTGCTCAATTATTTTTATTATAATGATATTGTATCATTATATCAAATATTTGGCAACTTTACGCAAACGCTTTATCTTTTTCCGCTCTCTATTTTTTCACCCCAAGCATTTTGTCCATCACTTTTTTGGCATAGAGAAGAGAAATGACGACGGCGGTCCAGTTGATGGCGAAAATCCCCCACCAGACGCCGTCGAGGTGCCAGTTGAGCACGCGTGTAAAGAGGTAGAAAAAAATGATCGGCGCGAAGGCCTGGCGATAGATGCCGATCCAGATGGCAAAGTTTGGTTTTTTAAGGCCTTGCAAAGTGGACACGACGAGATAAAGGATCATATAGGCCCAATAGATCCAGATCGAGATGTGAAGATAGTGGACGCCGATTTTCACTACCTCCGCATCATGGGTGAAAAGCGCGATGAACGGTGTGGCAAAAAGATAGGCCACAAGCATTCCGACAATGACAACGAAAAAGCCATAGCGCATCACGGTGCGATAGATTTGACGACAACGCTCAAAATTTCCTGCGCCGTTGCTTTGGGCGATCAAAGTGAGCGCGGCTGTGGTGAGGCCGATCGAGGGAAGCATGGCGATCTGATCCATCCGGGTCATGATGCCATAGGCGGCCACCGCCGCTTTGCCAAACGGGGCGACGAAGTAAGTAATGATGAAAATTCCCACCGCGATAGTGAGCATATTGAGACTGGCGGGAAAACCTTGTGCGAATAGATTTTTAAAATATTTGAGTTTAGGAACAAGCAACGGCAGGCATTCTTTGCAAAGAATGCCTCTTTGAGTGAGCACCCAACCCATATAGACCACCCCGATAATTTGGATGACAATCGTGGCCCAAGCGACGCCAGCGAGTCCCATCGCCGGCAGACCGAGCCAGCCAAACATAAAGACGGGATCCAAAAAACAATTGAGAAAAAATCCGACGATGAGAAAATTACGAAAAGTCGCGGTGTCGCCGCGCGCGCTCAAAATTCCGCTCATCACAAAGGTCAGGCTGAAAAAAACTGAGCCGAGAAGAATGATGTTGATGTAGGTTGTCGCGATCTGGAGATATTTTCCTTGGGCGCCCAGGAGCATGAAAAGATATGGCGCGACCCAAAATCCGATCGCAGTAAGAAAGAGGCTGACAATGACCGAGAAGCTCAAGGCTTGCGAGGCATAGACGCGCGCCTCCTCTTCGTCTTTCGCTCCGATCGCATTGGCAATGAGCGCCGAGGCACCGGTCGAAATGCCCACGCCCAAGGCAATGATGACAAAAAAGACCGGAAAAGAAAGTGACAGTGCCGCCAACGCATCGGTAGAAACGAGACCGCCGAAATAGGTATCGACGGCGTTATACATCGTGTTGAAAAAAAATCCTACGCTGGCGGGAATGGCGATCAGGCGGATCTGCTTTCCAATATCCCCGCTCGTCAAATCTTGGTCTTGCATAATTTTAGCCTTAATAAAATTACATCTTTATTTTAGTGAAAATTCGGGGTTTAGTAAACCAGCAAGCTCAATTATGGATAAAAAAATAGAGGGATTTGATTTTGAATTACTCCAATAATCAAATCCCTCTTCTTTGAGCAGCTTTGCTACTCCAATTCCATCGCTGCTCGTTGCCAGGCCAGATCCAACGATCCGAAGCTAGCATTGCGACAAAGGAACGAAACTGCTTTTTTGATTGATCCCTTTTGATCTACTCTTAAGTTCAAGTATTCCTTCAGTCGTCCTTCGGCCGACCAAAGACTTGGGAGATACCACAGTTCCCAAAATCGTGCGTCTTCTCCCCTTCTTGATCTCAGGCAGATAAAGCCATAACTCGTCAATTTCTCCGCTTCGATCTCATAATTTTCCGGGGAATAGTTGTATCCACAAGGAGCATGGATGATGATTGATGGCATGATATATTTTTCCATCTCGACAGGAAACAATTGCAGTTGCTGATTACCCGGAGAGGCGCGGCGCCAGAAAGGCAACATGTCCGTATCTTCGGTGGGACCGGGCACATCCTCCCTTCGGCGAATGACCTCTAAGCGACCATCCGTCACGGTTACCCAGAAATGGTTACGAACCATGCATCTGATGTTTTCTTGTTCTTCCTCGGTCAAATTACCCAAAGCGAGTTCTCCTTTATCACTGGAATGAACTCTTATTCCGGGTAATTTTTTCGGCTTGTTTTCGTCAAAATCCCACATAGATTTCTCCTTTCAGTTGTAGTCACACAAAGTTACTATTAACGGTTGAGATATTTTTTGACATAAATAACTTCTGCCAGAGCAGCGGCCATATCTTCACAGACACCTTCGAGAATAATCGGTATATTCCCTTTCTCTGGCACAGCGTTCAATATCTCGAGCTGTCTTGTAAGAAAAAGTGGCTCGTGATATTCAACGAAACCGCTCAGATGGATTTCGCTGATCCGGTCGTAAAACTTTTCAATCATCAGCTGTGCCAGCCGCATCAGCGGGTCAATACTGAAGCAGTGATTGAGATCGAGCACAAAACCAAAATTGTTAATTTCAAACAGCTGCTCCAAATTGGAGACTGTTCCATAACTTTTCTTCCTCCAATCAGAGTTTTCCACGCTGATCGGCAGAGAGAGATTTTTCAAAACTGACCAATCGTCAACGGTGTCCGGATGGATCACCACACAATCGAAATTGAACCGCTCGTGCGCTCTCGTAATATGGCCCAAGACACTCATTGTTTCAAAATTTAGCTTGTACCTCAGATCTGTCGGAGCGTGTATTGAGACATGCGCGAAATGTTTCCGGATATCGACAGCATCGAGATCGGCCAATCCGCATATATCCTGTTTGCGAATACAACCAATTTCAATCGCACCGCCACCTAATCGTTTGTGGATTTTGATGATGTCAGACGAAACTGCCGGGATGCTTTTGAAAAGCGTGCCGGTCGTCATACCGATCAACCTATCATTGCCCATATTCTCCCTCCCTTTTTCTTTGTATTATTAATTTCTGCTAAAAATAACCAAGAAGCTTATTCGGTTTTTAAGTTGCTATGAAGTTAATTTGTAGCATAAACCAAGGCGATAGTCAATCAGAAACTAATCATCCATCCCGATCTTGAAACTCATCGCCAAAAAAGTGCCGGTGGCCACGCCAGCGGCATAGATAATGATGGCCAGCGTGCTCCGCTGAGCATCTAGGTGCGAGAGGATATTATAGATCACGAGCATCTGGACCGTCGTGCAAAGGAAGGAAAGCAAGACAGCTGGTCGGACTTTGTGTTTGGCGATATAGCGCCAATCAAGCGTCACCAAAAAATCCTGGAGGATGCCGGCAAAAAAATAGAGGAATAAATAATAGTCCATTTTGATGTTTATTAAAAAGTCAGACTTGTTATTCGCGCTGGAAAATTTTCCCTGCTTCTCCCAATTCATCAATCGCCTCAAAAATAAGACCCATCAATTTGTCATCCTTAAATTTGATCAGATTATTTCGCACCCAAGCAAGCGCTTGGGCGTGGGAAAATTTCCGACGTCGAACCGCCGCTTCGTATTGATCGAGCGCGATGAGCGCTTTTCCTTGCAATGCGTCCGCGTAATCTTCCAGCAGACCAATGACTCTAGCTTCTGATGGAGTCGCGCCCTTATCCTTCGCTAGTCCATAAGGATCGACATCATGGTCGATATGGTGCGATCCAGCGATAATCCGCGTCCGACTATCCAAGCCCTGTGGATATTTTTCCAAAATGTCCCGCGTCCAATAAGCATGCTTATCCCAGAAATCCCGCATCGTCGTTTCCTTGTCGATTGTATATTTTTCTAGCATCCACTGAACATCTTCAATCTGACTAGGCTCAAAGATTTTCATGATTTCATCCTCTAGCAATAATTTTGGATCGCGAATATTTTCACAGGCAAAAATTTTTATAATCATTTCTTGCTCACCAAGAGTCGCATCGACCGGTCCTGATTTTCCAATGTCATGCAAAATTGCAGCGATCCGCGCACTGGATTTTTGTTCTGCGGAAAGGCGCAGTGCAGGATTTTGCTCCGAATAGCGATTTTCCAACAATTTAAGAACATTTTCCATCCCCTGTTCAATTTTGCGCGAGTCGTCATTAAATTTCGATTCCTTTTCGAGGAGTACCAAGCGACCAATTATTTCCTGATGGAGTGATTCATGGAAACCGATCCGCTCCAAGCTCGTCAAGACATTTTGGCGGCCGACCGACTCCTTCCATTCCTGTTCGCTGGTTTCTTTCATTGCTTCCGGCATTTCAAACATAGTTTCAAATCAGATTATAAAATTAATTACCTGATGACCAATTTGGATATCATATTCCTATTTTAATCGTATCTCCCTTTTTAGTAAAGAAATCAGCTAAAAACTGGAACATTCTACTCTTGCGCCAATTATCTCATCTTCCGGAGAGCCAAGCTTCAACGCCTGGAAAAAATATCGTTCAGATCGAGAAAAATCACCTTGACTGCAATAAAGTCGGCCGAGGTTTTTAAAAATAGTCTGGCTATCCGGCGAAATCTCTGCTGCTTGCAATAAATTTTTTTTTGCTTCGAAAAAATCATGCTTGGCATAGTAGGCTAGGCCTAGATTATTAAGTGTTTCCGCCGAATGACTATTCTCTGACAGTGCTAACTTATAATGCCTGATCGCATTATCCAGATCACCTCGATTGAAATAGGCCTTTCCAATGTTGCGCTCGTAGTTATGCGCCAGGAAACAATTAGCATAATCATCTATTTTATAATCAGAATAAAGCCGACAGGCAATTTCAAAATGTGCCTTGTACTGGTCCACGCTGCCTTGATCACCATAGGTTCCAGCTAGATTAAGCCGGGCTAAGGGCGAGTCGCCGTTTTTGGCAACCGCATCAGAAAACAAACTAAGATTATCTTTCCATTGGCGGTTTCTTTGCGTGACTGTCAGATAAAAACTTCCGCCTAGAATCATTAGCATGCCAAACAATATCATTTTCTTCAACTGATCTTTTTTCGCATATTCGAATAACTTCATGATCATAAAAGCTACCAAAAGAGAAAAGCCCACTGAGGGCAAATAGAGATAACGTTCATCTAGGACACAGTCAGGCAGGCTGACATAATTAAGCGCCGGAAAAAGAGGAATTGCAAATAGAGCAAAGCAAACCAGGAACAGTCTGCGCGTTTCACAAGAAACAATAGAAAACATTTTGCGGCCAAGACCATCAAACCAGGCAAACATTACCAACCAAAAAAAGATAAACGCAAGATAAAACAGAAAAAAATCTTGAATATGATAGATGTGATCGATGCTTAGCCTGTAGGGGTAGATTATTTCACCGATATTTTTAAAAAAAAGTTCAACGCTCCAAGCAAAGACCGGGAGAATATAGATGAAATTCAGGCCAATATTTTGGACAGCAGTGCCGATAATCATTTTTCGGATAGTCAGATAAGCAACGATAATGGCGATGTAGAGATAATTTCTGGCGATCCATCTCCGAATCCTTTTTAAGCTTTTATAGTGAGCATCAATACCCATGATAAAATCATACGCTAGAAGCATCGCTGGTAGCATGATTGCCGTTTCCTTGCAAAGCAAAGCAATAGAAAATAATAATAGCGAGACAAAATGATATTTTCTTTCAGTATTCGCTTTGATATAAAAATAAAAAGCCAAGAGATAAAGAGGGGTAAAAGTGAGCTCTGGAACAGCAGAAATCCAATTGACAACCTCACTGTTTATCGGGTAGATGGCAAAAATGAGAGCGGCGATAAAGGCAATTTTGTCCGTCTTTCGCTTTTCCCTCTCATTATCTTTGAAAATTTCTCTCAGTAGCAGACGCAAAAATGCAAAAACCATCACTGCTACAATTGCGTGAAGACAGACATTAACAACATGATAGCCGGAAGGATCCAAGTGGAAAAAATGATACTCGACAGAAAAAATCAGATGCATGATTGGACGATAATAGGCACCGAAGTTATTACCAAATTCCCGGAAACTCCACACACCGGAAGAGAATATTTTGGGTACATTCTGGAAACTCCTAATCCAGGAATTGGTAACGATCTGCTCTTTGTCATCATAGACAAAGCCATTGCTAAAAGTATTCTGGTAAAAAATAAAGCATGACGCTATGAGAAAAAATATCCCGAGAACCAACCGGTATTTTTCAAATTTAAATTCATTCTTCAACATGCCAAATTTTTTTACTTAAGTATTGTTTTTTTCAACAGTATTATTTTATCATGAAATACGCTAAGCGCATATTGAAATTAAAAAATCCCCCAACCAATTACTTGGCCGGGGGGTGCAAGTCGCAGGGACCCACTTCCGATCATCAGTACCAAAGTTCATTGAGGCCGATAGTATCTTGGCCCGGCGAAGGACAGTATTTCCATAAGCAGATAGCCGGCCAAAGCATAGACAATCAGAGCGACCAGTGTGGTGATGTCAATGACGAATCCTCCGATATTTAGGTTTGGCAGAATCCTAGCAAACGGTGCCACAAGGGAAGCCGTTGAGCCATAGAGCCATGCTACGAACGGGGTACTTGAGTTGACCGCGAAGAACTTGAAAATAAATCTCAACGATAAGAGAAATTCAATCACACCAACGATGATATTCACTATTGTTCTAATAAATCCCAACATATGTTTGTATTATTTTACTGTCAGACACAACTCCGACCGACGGATACTAACTATACGATTTAGGTGGCTTTTTGACGCAAAAAACACCCCAGAAAGGGTGTTATTGGAAAAACCGAAAACGTTGCCTAGGCAAAATATCCGTAATAGAGAGAGATGAGTCCGATGATGATCACAAACCAGGGAATCGCCTTGGAATTGTCTTTTTTACCGATAATTTTCTTATAGAACGTTCCGGTCTGGACAGGAAACATCAGAAGCGCCAAACCTTTGAACAAGGCGACCCAGCCCATCAGTGTAATAAACAGCGACCAGAGACTGTTCGTCGTGACATGAAAAACAATCAAGCAATAGCCGATTGCCAGACTGATGAGACCGCCAAAAAATGTAGCGAAGTTACTGCGCCCGAATTCACGCAGGAGATTGGTAATAAATTTCGGATTGACAAGCATGCCCATACCGATGGCAAAAAAAGTCAGTCCGAACAGTTGAAAAATTTGTATCTCGCTCATATTTTTGTTTTGTTAATTATTAACTAATTTTATTATACCACAAAATTCATAAAACAAAAACCTTTTCAAAGATAATGCACCTTTAATTAGCATTGCTATTCCAACCACATTCCTCTAAAATTAAACTATAACTTTTTTTCTGAACATTTATGTCAATCGGCGCAATTCTTATTGGACTACTTACCGGATTTATTTCGGCTTTTTTTGGTATCGGTGGCAGTAGCATCGACACTCCGCTACTGCGCGTCTTTCTTCATACTCCACAGTATGTCGCGCTAGGCAGTCCTTTGCCGACGGCACTGCTCACAATCATGATTGCCCTGGCCATCTATTGGAAACAGCATCTGATCAATTATCATATTTTGAAGTGGAGTTTAGTCGGCGGTATCCCGGGAATAATTTTTGGTTCATATTTGTCAGGAAAATTTTCCGGCCGGTCGCTCATGCTCATGAGCGCCGTGGTTTTGTTTTGCATCGGTATAAATTTTATCTACAAAAAATTTCACAGCCACGAGATCAATGCAAATATTACAGAGCATAAACCGATCAATGCGAGCTTTGTCACCGTTATCGCTTTTATCGCCAGCACAATCTCGGGCATGCTCGCCAACGGAGGCGGACTGCTGCTCATCCCGGCCTATGTCCTGATTTTCAAACTCAAAATCAAAGAAGCGATTGCCACCTCACTCATGACCGTGCTGGTGATGTTCATCCCCGCTTGCATTATCCATTATCATTTGGGTCACATTGACCTGGGAATCAGCCTCGCCATGAGTCTAGGTGTAATTCCTATGGCTTATATCGGAGCCAAAACTAACCTCAAAACTAAATCCAACACAATCCAATTGCTTTTTGGGATTATGCTCATTATTTTTTCCGTATACTTTTTTATCTCGCAACTTTGGGGATAAAACTACCGCAGATCATCAAGAGGCATATTTATTCCGAATTTATTTTCTTATTTCTAGATCTATTTTAGCGTGATATCAGTTTTTAAGCATTAAGAAAGGGGTGGACGATGTCCACCCCTTAAGGGTATCAAATTTCAATACTTTTCGCACTGTCGATCCACAGTTTTCCTGTGGCATCGGATGGTGCGCGCCAGTCACCGCGAGGAGAAACAGAGACAGAACCGATCTTGGTCCCATCCGGCACTGCGTTGCGCTTGAACTGGGCCGCGAACATCCGCTGGTAGAATTTCACCAACTGATCTTTGATATACTCCACGTCATAGACCCCGGCAAATGCCTGACGAGCCAGAAAATTGATTTTTTCCGGTTCGAAGCCGTTACGCAATGAGTGAAACATGAAGAAATCATTCAGATCATATTCCCCGATCAATGCTTCGGTCTGCTGTCCCGGCAATAATTCCGGTGAAATTGGTGTCGCACAGATATCCTTGATAATCTTGGACGCAATATCGCTGAACATTTCCAGCTTGACGACTTGCTCAACCACGAATTTCACCAAAGTCTTGGGAACACCGCAGTTCGGATTATACATCGACATATGGTCGCCGTTATAGGTGCACCAGCCGAGAACTAACTCGGACAAATCCCCTGTCCCGATCACGAAACCAAGAGACATCAGGATCAATGTACGGATCCTTGCCTGAGAATTCTCACAAGTGAGACAGTTCATACAAGGTTCGTGTTCAATATCACGGAGCAATTGTAAGGTCAGTTTTTTGATCGGAATTTTCTTGAGCGTGACACCGAACTCCTTGCAAAGCTTGATAGCGTTATTCAGTGTACGCTTGCTCGTCCCAAAACCCGGCATCGTCACTGCGATGATGCCGCTACGCGGCCAGCCAATCATATCGAACGCCCTAACTGTGGCAATGAGCGCAAGAGTCGAATCGAGGCCACCGGAAATTCCGATGACAACCTGGCGATTCAGGACTGACTCCAACGAAGAAAATCTTTTCACCAGACTGGCGATTTGGAGCTGCAAAATATTCTTGCAACGTTCATCCAACGTCGCCGGATCTTTCGGCACAAACGGATTCGCGTCAAAAACAAACATAGCACTGAGCTTATTCAGATCGAGCGGAGCAATTTCAGCCCTCACCTGCCGATAAGTCTTGCCATAGACGCTTGTTTCATTGGCAATGGCCTGAGAAAAACTCCCGGACACGCGCCGCTCCCGATTGAGTCTTTGCACATCAATATCATAGGCAAGCAAGCGCTCATTAAAGAACAGCTCTTGTTTTTCTGCAACGATCGAACCATTGTCAGCGATCAACATATGACCGCTCCAAACGACATCCGACGTCGATTCTCCTGCGCCACACGACACATAGACATAGGCACACAAACAACGCCCGGATTGATTCTTGACCAGTTCTCGGCGATAATCGGACTTGCCAATCAATTCGTTAGACGCAGAGAGATTAAGGATTACCGTCGCCCCCTGGGCTGCCAGATGGGAACTCGGCGGGATCGGCATCCACAAGTCTTCGCAGATCTCGACACCAAAAGAGAAATCCGGAATAGTTGTCAGAACGACAATATCTGTTCCGATGCTGACTTTCTGCAGACAAAATTCAATCTCTTTTATGGGAAGCCGGTCGGCCGGAGAAAAATGCCGCAGTTCATAGAATTCCTTGTAATTGGGAATATACGATTTGGGAATGATCGCCAGCACTTTTCCCGACTGACAGACGACAGCCACATTGAACAGTTGGCCGCCAACCTTGAGCGGTATGCCGAACACGGAAATAAGATCATACTTCTCCGTCGCTTGGACATACCGCATCGCTTCTACTTCAGCTTCATTCAGTAGTGTGTCCTGCAAAAAAAGATCGCCACAGCTATAGCCTGTCATTCCCAACTCTGGGAAGACAAGCAGCTGCACATTTCTGCTTATTGCCTGACCTGCCAACCTGATCATATTTTGCACGTTCTTTTTCGGATCAGCAATCTCCACGAGCGGCTTGGCTGCCGCCACGCGGACATAACCATAATCATTTTTTTTCATTGGTTACTACCTCCTTCATGAGATATTTACAGTAATTTCGCAATGAGCGGTGAAAGCGATAAAACTTCAAAATACGGCTCTGATTCAACTTTCGCCACCGTATCAGGACAAGAATCGGTCAACCAAACAAAATCAAACAAATCGGGCGTAAACTTTTTCCATGAATCGTGAACAAACACGCCATGCGTCGCATATGCACTGATCTTGTAGGCACCTGCCAGCATTAGGACTTTCTGGCATTCGATCAGTGTACCACCAGAAAGGATAAGATCATCGACCATGATGATATATTTGCCTCGCGGATCACCTTCTTTGATAGTCACAACTTTTGTTCCGTCCGGCATTTTCACCTTATTACAAACAATCTTAGGATATTCAGGAAACATCGCACCGAATCTCTTATGCGCTCCATCATCAGGAAACGCGATTGCCACATTCGGGATATATTTGATGCGCCCTTTGAGCAACGGAATTGCACTGACCAACTCAGGCAATACTCGCGTGTCATCAAAATAAAACTGGGTCTGCAGGGCATGGATATCGAAAATTGTGATGATCGGCGACCTTGGTATGGTGGATAACATCCGTGCCAAAGTTTTTGCCGTCGCAATTTCCCCATACTCTGTCACTCGTTCCATCGTGCCGACAGGATAGAAAGGCACGATGACTCTAAACGAATGCACCAGATGCATCGGCATCGCATAGAGAATCGCGAATTGCTCGAACAACGATTCGGGCTTTTCAAAGTTTGCAAAGAAAATAACGTCTTGGTTTCTCACCTGATCCGCATCCTCGATGAATATTTTCGGCCAACCATCGCCAAAACTCTGCCAAGATATCCCACCTATTGCTACACCAACCATCTCAGCAACTTTCTCCGCCATTTCCGTAATCGTATGATGGGCAAAAATAATTTTTCTAGTCGCCATATTTCTTCCTCCTTAATTCAGCGCGAAAGACCTTTCTTGGTCTGCAAGGCTCGATAAAATTCATTACTATCAGTGACTGCGAAAAGCAGCCGGGTTTCATGCTGTTTGACGATGATTTTTTCTCCCACTGTCATATTGCCGATAATCTTTCCATCAGCGACTAAGTTGACCACGCCAGAAGGCTTGGTACCGACCAATTCCATCGTGATGATAGAATCGGGCGTCATGACCAGCGGCTTGACATTGAACTGATCGGAATACATCGGTGTCGCAAAAAGACATTCGATGCCCGGCAAAGCGATAGTTCCACCAGCGCTTACATTATACCCGGTCGAACCGGTCGGCGCGGCAATAATGAAACCATCAGCCGTCATCGCCCGATAGACCACGTGTCGATTGACCGACAATTTCATGGTCGCCATTGATGCGGTATGTTTCAACACGACATCGTTAGCAAACGGACCATATTTGGTGCCTTTATATTCCAGCTCCAATCCGATCCGCTTTTCCGCGATATACTTTCCCTTGATGATTTTTCCCAAAATAGTATCCCAGTTTTTCATATTGCCAATGGTCACAAATCCGACACCGCCGTCAATATTGATCGGAATCGTAATGACTCCGTAGATCGAATATTCCGTCACGGTCCGAATGGCCGTCCCATCACCGCCAAGGGCGATGACATAACGAGCCAGCATCTTGAGCGGATCGCTTTCAGCAATCACGATTTGACCCTCGGCAAGCAGCCACTCGGTCATTTCTTCCTTCACTCGCATCGCCAGCGACTTTCCCTTGTTCGCGACAACCACAAAACCTTCTCTTTTTTGCGTCATAACAATCACCTCTCTTTCGCTAATTTATATATTCACTTTTTAAAGAAATGTTTCTACACTTTTGTCGAGCTTCCCAAAAAAATTTTGAGCTTCTCGATTAAAGTGTGATGGAAAAGAAATTGTTCTTCCTCTCCATCACGCGATTACTGAATAATAAAATTCCTTTTGACATACGCCATTGCGTCATCAATAAATTTACGATGATGCTTAAGCCCCAATTCGAGCACGGGAATATCTCCATACGGAACTGCGATAACTTCCCTCGCATCATCCGATGCCTTGAATAATGCGGCTGCAGACACGGCATCCAAATCGGAGTCAATATTGACAACGGTTGCATAGGCAAAGGTCCAATAGACCCGCTTAATCTGGAGTTTATTGCAGTTCGTTTCTGCGATCCGCTCCTTTTTTTCTGTGACATATATACCGAGATATTTGAGTGCGGCACTGACTTTCTTATTATCAATATCAACTGAGATAAGAAGGCCGTCAACATTGGGATCATCCAGGCTTCTGGATTGAGATACTCTTGCAGACATTCCTACAGAAATTTCTTCAGATCCCTCGCGCAGCGCACATCTGGCTCCAGTTTCGATGTCATAGACTCCGACATTCAGGAATCCTCCCGGAGCGGCAATCGTGCCAACACCAGGTTCATTTTTCCGCCGGATCAGGATGAGAAAAACTTTGTCATTGCGATCCCGGACGAAAAGCACCAGATCGGAAGCCAGTCCCGGCTTGATATACGCGCGCCACATCATGGAATCCACGGTATAGATATAGCTATGCGAAACGGGCACACGATGCCGACTGATCTGGATCACATCGCCGAAACAGCCATAATCATCGCGCTGACAATAAAATTGCTGCGCAAGCTGTCTGACATTTTCCCGATCCCATTCGTCATCCATATGCATCGTTGCCTGATATTCCGCCGCCTGGATTTCCCCCATATTCACCGGCACAAATTCAAAGATTGGTGTTGTGCTCTTGCCCTGACGACTTGCATCCAGCGGATTGTCATAGACACCAACAATCTCACCTTTCATTCCGACAACATAATATCGCTTGGTTTCAATAATGGACATATCTATTCCCTTTCTCATTAGAGTTTCGTATGGTTAAAGAACAACGCTCGGTTGAATCACGAATAATAGAAATTATTCGTGATTCAATTAAGCGCAGGAGGGAAGAAGTTTCTTCTTCGCCTCCTGCTTTTGGATTATTTCAATTCATCTTATCGTGCCAGGCGCTTTCTATGCCCGCTCATATGCGAGTTTAAGTTCATCGCCATTTCCATGTTTCCGACCAACCTTCGTCCGATAGACCCATTCGCCATTTTCCTTCACATGGGAAATATCGGAAGTGAACATTGCAAAACGGATCCAGGATCCGGTTCCGATAAAATCCATCGGGGCATTAACCTTTTTGAAGGCAGCAACTTTCTTTTTGTTGAAGCCGGAACTAACAACGATTTTCACATTGTTGGCACCGATGCTGTCAAGATAGTCCCTAATGACAAAAGTTGCTTCTGCCGTAACGCCGTTTCCGAAGAAATATTTTTCAGATGTACCGATTTCCATGCCGTACTTATTTTCAAAGACGCGCATGGTGCTATTCAGAATCAGCCCTGTTTTTTTCCGGAAATAGCTTTCCAGCATATGAAAATCAGTCGGATCATGCGTTCCCTGTAGCTGTCTTCCGCCGTGCGTGTCAAGGCGGACCGCAAACAGCTTGTCGCCGAAAACCTCAAACGCCTGTTTGGCCACATCAAGCTCGCGACCTTCGAAATCAACAAGCACCGTGATGGGTTTGTTCGGATATGTCTCATGAAACAGCATGGCTGCCGCTACACTGGGAAAGATGTTTTCTTCTTCGGCCATATGGGAAACGACTGCAGCCATAGCATGCGGAAGAGAAGCATAAAGTCTGAAGGCATCTCCCGGGTTATAGAATCTTTGCACGTAGTTGTATCCGGCCTGAGTCGATGTACCGGCTGCGCCGCCGAGATAAGCTGCCAGCGCCGCTTCCTCAATGATATTCCACGGAAAATGCCGTGCTGACATATCAACGACCGGAATGGCTCCGGCCACATCGACAATTTCTTTCATCGCCGTCGCCGCTCCGCTGTAACTGAGAAATCCCAGATAAGTGGTTTCCAGATTAACCAGCTCCATAAACAGACCCTCAATGATCAAAACGGGATCACCCGATTTGAAAGCTTCACCATCTTTGAGCGCCATGATTCTCAGCGGCCCAAAAGTATTTTCGGAAATGAAAGCCACGGCCCGGTTACTGCCGGCAACAATGCCATCTTCCCGTGCAAACACCTTGTAGCGGACCACTGTGGCAATCAAGTTGGGATTCCGAAGAACGATATCCCGGCAATTGTTGAAATACTGATCTGCGATTTTGACTGTTTCCATCGATTCTCTCCTTTGCATTTGGCTGAATGATATTTCAAAATAAATATTTGGCAGAATTTCTCTGCAAACACAAAAACTTCCACATTATTGATTTCAACATCCGGCTGAAAAATATTTTTCGACAATCTCCTTTCGTTCGATTGATGAATTGAGTTTTAAGGTACTCTTCCGCCTCAACCGAAGTTGAAGCGAGAAAACTGGAACCAAATATCTTTCGTTACAATTTTCTGGGCGGGGAGAAAACGAAATTGCTTTCTCCCCGCACTGTTCTTGTTTGAAAAAATCAGAGACAATACCCCGCCTTCTGAACCATTGCCAATTGTTGGAAAGCTAAACCCTTTTCCTTCACAAAACTTTCGGTGTATAGCCAGACTTCGGTCAAAGCTTTGGAAGACAGCAACCAAGCCGACAATACTTGCGGTGGCATTGAAAACTCAAGCAGGAATGGCTGACAGGAGCCACCTTTTTTGTGACCCTTTTTGGGATCCTTGGGCGAAAAAACTCCGAGGGATTTCATCTGGGTCAGCACACCATTCACGCGGACTGGTGTCGGTTCAAGATATCTTTCCAAGAGTTCAATCGTGAGGCCAGTTTTCAATTTCGCTTGCCGAACCGCGGCACTTTCCGGATTTTCATACATCCGAATGGCACCACCAGGCACTGCCAATGCTCCGGGAAAGTCAGGTTTTTTTCGGCTGCGATAACCGCAGATGATTGAATTTTTTCCTTCATAGCGATTGACGATGATAGCATCGACTGCTTGGCGTCCTTCCACGAACTGATTCACGTCATGCTCGAGCGCCTGGCAGATTCCTTCAAATCCATTGACTGCGCCCATAAGTTGAAGTGTTCCCGGTGCCGCCACTTTCCTGAAACCTTCCCAATCGCCTCTCTCAATCATTTCCCGCATATCGGTGGAATGGAAAGGAAATTGATATTGTCTCGGCAATTCCATTTCAGGATTGAAAATTCTTTCGAAAGGAATCGGTAGTTTGCGTGCATAGATCTGGTCAGTGATCATCGCGGTATTGCCAGTCACGAGCCACTTGGCATTGTAGCGTTTTTGCAATTTCAGGATATGCCCATACCATTTCTCAAAATCATGGAAATCGGGCAGATGGATGACCGGCACGCGATCGATATTAATGCCCCGAGCAACAAGACTGGCCAGATACATCTTTTCCCGATAGACAGCCGAAAGGGGGTGTTTCTTCATTCCCTGACAATAAACACTGCCCATGACGATCAGAACTCGGTCAAATTCCTCCTCTTTCAAAAGATATTCAACATTGATGATATGCCCCCAATGAGGCGGGTCAAGTTTGCCGATAAACATGGCTGTTCTTTGCGACATCCGGAACTCCTTTCCGCAAAATTGCGCTTGGATTTTTCTCTGATCAATTCTTTAAGGTTAAAGTACTGATTTGAAAAAAATACTTTCAAAAATTCTGGCTATTCTATTGTTAAGTGGTTGAAAAAATTGGATCCGGAGCCGAGCAAGATTTTTCTCGCTCGACTCCGAATGTTGATGTTCGTTGAAAGGTACTATGACTGGTCCCAGAAGCCGCCCGTGGTCGGAGTTCCGACAGTCTTCAGGCTTCCGCTGATAACCTGACTGGAAAGAGTGCCGATCATGTGTCGGAAACGTCTCTGAATATCTTCCGTGGTTTCACCGGCGACCTTCTTGAATTCGAAGACATCAAACCCCGTGTCCTTAGCAATTTTTCTGCCATCGACCTTTTCCCAGGTTTCAAAAACGGCAAATGGGAATTGAAAGAGCTCACGGCTGAGGCCATCGACGAGTGTCTTAACGGAACTGGCCTTGGCCCGTCCCACATTGTCAGCCCCATCACCCAGACCGACGATAATGACTTTGGGTGGCGTACCCGTCTGTGAAAAAACATCGGTGGCTTGAGCGCAGGCTGCCGTAATGGCATAGACCTGGGCCTGATACTGATTCGTTGCTGAGCCGGCTTCGGGATCATAATCTGCATGAGTCAGATACGGCAGATCTTCAAGTCTTTTGAACCCACCGCCCCAAAGCGGAGTGATGTCAGAGCTGAATGATAGACCACCGATAATGATCGTTTTGGTCGTCTTTTTGGACGCTCCACGTAATCCATCAATCATAACTTCATTGAACGTCTCAATCAGAACATCCCGGACGTCTTTCATGGACGGTGATCGGTCGATACAAAAAAACATGATGATCACGTCCTCGGTCTCAATCGTCTGAATGGGCACACCCACGCACATCGGCAGGGTCGTCGCATTCAGATTGGCAATCATAATTTTCGAAGTATCGTCTTTGATCCCCAGGTCTGCTGCATCGTCTGTGTTAAACAGATCTGTTACGGACTGAACTGTTGTTGTCATCTTGTGTTCTCCTTCTCATTTTCAGAATTTCAGAATAATGTTGGGACGGCGGAAGCGGTTGCTCCCGCCATCGATTCGTTAACGTTTTTCCTGATGCAATAATCAGGCGAACAGCTTGGTGCTGGTAGTCACCTGGATGCCCTGGCTGGCCATCCGTCTCAGGAACTCATCAGCGATCCTCCGGTTGTTCGGAAAAACCATACTCGTGCAGTCCGTCAGGAATTTCACCTTCTGGAGCGCCTGGGGATGTTTTCTCGCGAAGTAGGAAAGAAGCTGGACCATACTGTCATGGACGCAGAAATCCTCGGCCTCGCCGGCAACACCGACCACATCATAGCGAGCAATCGCATCCAGCATGGCAGTGTTCAACCCGCCATTGGGATGATTGGGACGCTCGATACAGGGGCAGAAAATTCCATAGTGTTCGGTCGTTGGGACCGAACCCTTGAACAGGAACATCGGTTGTTCCTTCCGAACAATGCTCCACCAATAGATCGCTTCTACCAGCGCCGGCATCAGCGATCCGCCTTGAGTGCCGACACCGCAATGGTCCGGCCAAATCATGAGCGGGGTCTGATTGTTTTTCTCGAGATCGCCCGGATAGGACTCGGCTTCTTTGGTAGGCTCGATTCTTGCCCGCATTTCTCCACTGGCAACCATCGAGGCCAAAATCTGCGTGAACACCATTGGATTCTGGTTGGCCTTGTCCTTCCAATAACGGGAGAAAAAGATTTGCCAGACCAAATGCATGTCCATCGAAAGCAGAAGCGCCGAGATTTTTTCCGGGTATAGATAGATCAGTTCGATGAAACGACGCAAATCGTCCACCGCACCGGATACCATCAGCGATCCCGCGGGCTGAAGAATTCTTCCCATGAGGTCCTTAATTTCCTGAAGAATGAAGTCGGTCTGCATATCAATTCCGACCAGCAGAGTCTTCACCCTATCACTTGATGCGGGTGGAAGATTCATGCGCTTGGCTTCGTCCTCAACCCAGTCGAGCCTTGGCAAATAGAATCTGCCTGCATCAGCTGGATCATAATATGCCGGCATCTGACGCCCGCGTAATGTTATCCCGGATTTTCTGGGACGAACGGCGGCCGGCAATTCAGCCTGGAAGTTGATGACTTCACAGTCATACAATTCCGTCAGCTTGCAGTTGGGGGCGATATATTCTTTCATGCCCCGAACACCCTTGTCGTCATAAGTATACCCATCGCCCTTGTACTGCTCGCGCAGATGGACGACGAAATACAGGAATGCCCGGGCGTTTGTTGCTGTGTCCGCTGCTTTCTCATAACGCTCATAAGTCATGAACGCCGGATTTGCTTTTCCTTCGTGATCGACCACGGACATATCACAGCCATAATCATTTTCGAATTCATCAAATGAGGTGTTCTTGAGGACATCGGCGTGACGGCGCAGGCGATCGGCAATATCCGGATACGCTCTCGAAGTCACTTCGATCATCCCGTCCCAGGTCGCGAGCTGTGCCGGTCCGCCTTCGCGGAACACGACCAGTTTGACTTCATATCCATCCTGAATTTTCTGGATCGCATAGCCGGGTTCCCACCCGATTTTGATGAGAATCAAAAATCCGGGGGTGCCGACCAATGATGCCAGGCCTTCGGGATCTGTCAGCAAAATTAACTTTCTGTCGGGATCTTCGCTCAGGGTTTCAAAATCCTTGGCGCTTCTCCCACGGATCACGCGGCCCAAAAGGCCCTGCGTGGTCACTTCTCCAAGGAAGCCTCTTCTGAATGCATTTGCGTACTGATGAACTTGTGTCGTCATTGTTCGTTACTCCTTTTCTTGAGTTGGGATTTTACTGCGATTATTTTTCATTATATACAGATTTACCAAAAAAACTTTCACCACCGACATCCCAAACTATTTGGAATCCGGCGTCAGATAGAGAATCCGATCACGACTGATTACCAGGACCCCATTTTGATAGCGGAGCAACTGGGAAACGCCGGTGACATAATTCTCTGTTCCGGGAAGGTTTGACGTGCTTTGGTCAGCCACTATTTCCATCACGATTCCGTCATCGGTTGCGTGAAGGACAGAGTGACCAAGATAGCCCTTGCCATGGATTGAACTGTACAGCTTGGCATCAGACACTTTCTGGCGATATGAGCTGAGCACCTTTCCACTCTTCGCTTCAAGTTGCTCGACCCGTACATATTTCGTACCGGAAAGTTTCGTTTGCCGCATCACAAGCACCGTGTCATTACTGAACCGGACTGAAGTGTCGATGAGTGATTCGGCTTTCAATAGTGCCGAAAGCTCGACATTATGGCGGTCGTAGGTTCGTCCATCAGGAGCGCCCTCGACCAGGAACCATTTCAACTCATCAAACATCCGATAACACCCGAACAGCAGTTCCTTTTTCAGTTCCGGATTGGAACCGACAACGAACCAGGTCTGATTGGGCATCGCCTCAATCACTTCACGTTCCGCCAAGTGATCTCCGAAAAGATCGCCTGACATGATTTTATTGCTCACGATGCGATACAATCTGCGACTGGAACAGCCGAAGACCGCACTACTGCCACCGAACTTGGAAGTGGTGGATTTCGTGATCGGCTTGATTTTGGCACCGCTGACATCCAGCAGAAAAAGTTTTGGTTCTTCTTCGGATGGCTTCGGGCAAACAACCAGGGTCTCTTCGAAAAATTCATAGCGCGCTCCGACAGTTGTGGCAAATAATTCCTTTCGCTCAATCACTCCCCTAGGTGGTTGGATATACAACACCGTCGTACCGGCTTCATCAGCCAGACAATAGATACTGTCACCGACCAGCTGGAAATGCAGGATTGCTCCCGGAGTTTCCAGAATGATCCGACTGACACAACCAGCCACTTTCGCGGCCATTTGAGCGGCCATGATTGTTTTAGTTGCGCAACCAGGACAGTTGCTCCGAGTCGCCGGATACCAGATGTGACAATTGCTGCATTCCACCAGCAGCTCGCTGTATTCGCGCAAAGCATCGATCGGAAATGAATCCGTGCGTTGCCGCTTGAGATACGCGAGGAGCAGATTGATCAGATCATCAGTCATAATTTCCGGCGGGTTTGCCATTTTGGGAAACCGCACATCCTTGTCGAGAATGGTCAGGCCATGCTTGGCTCTTTCGAACAGGGAAACGTGCGAACGATGGAAACCACTCCCGAAGGGGTGCGCCATCATGATCGCCCGGAACAAGAGTACCGCAAAAGAGTAGTAATCATGTTCGGGCTTGAACATCGCTTGCTTCGCCAGATCGATCCCATACAGCTCCGGCGTCAGATAATCATCCGAACCGACACTGCAAGGAAAGTTGTTGCCAATCTGCCAGCTATCCGCATCAATCCAATAAATCAGTAATTTATGCAGATCAAAATGCTGGTTCTGATCATTGAGATCACCCACTGTCGTATTACCAGCCTTATGAATGCCATCAAGACCCATAAGCATATTGCAAAAGATCTTGGCTTTCATCTGGTTGGTGACGCGATACTGAGTGCAGAAATCCTGCCGCATCAGCATCGCCAATGGTTCGGCACCGGTTGGCATCAAACTCATCTGGAAACCAATAATCCCCTTGTCAGTTTTATTCCGATAAACCGGAGCTTCCGGCCCGAAGACTGTTTCAGGGAATTTCAATCCCTTCTGAAAAATGTAGCCTAGCTTTTCTGATCTTGCCGCTGTCGGTTGGTGATACAGCTTCAGAGCCTTATTGCCACCAACGCCGATGATAACCGCTTCGCCACCTGAACCGATGACTTGCGACTGATCAATATCGACACGCTGGCGATCCTGTCCTTGACCGACATAGCAATCTCTATTCTTAACCGTACTTTTAGCTACTGCCATGGTCGCCTCCTTTGGGCTCTGTCGATAATCCGACTCCGTCACCGGAATTGAGACTGCCGACCAGCTCACCGCTTGCCGAAATTTTTTCCACGATGATTGCACTGCAATCATCTTTGAAAATAAGCTTACGAAGCGAGAGGACTTTCAACGCCCGCTGCACTCCCAGTTTATCTTCCGTGTGACCCCAAAGGGCGCCCGCTGCTTCCGGCAACATGCCGTCAGAGCAAACTGCGAAACGATTGATAAAACTCATCTGATAAGTCTGCACCATGAAGGCATCCGGCACGATTCCGTCTTTGGCTGTCAGATATTTGCGGTCAACTAAATGGTACCCCAAATATCTCGGCTTGTTGTCTTGATCAATCTGTATGAATTGATCATTAATGACAAGCACCCCATCCCCGGCTGAGAAGAATATGACTCTCTCGTTGTCCGTAATAAATCCGATGATGGTACAGAGTAGATGGTTGATGATAAAGTTAATCCTTTTGATCGGATCACCTATACTGGTCATCGACGCTATCGCCGAAAGATATCCGATGCAACGCGAGAACAGTGCTCCAGGAATTTCTTCCATCGGTACGCCGACCTGCAACATCATTGGAATCTCACTGGCAATATAGCTGACCATGAGATGTGCTCCCGTTTCATTACGCGCACCGGCCGAGCAACCATCACAGACTACCCCAAAGGTGTAATTCGTCTTTTCGACGGTTACACGATCGAAATAAAGACTGTCCTGGTTGTTTTTTCCGACGCGCTTATGATCGTTTCCCGGGAACGACGCGATTCTGAACCGATAATCCATTCCTTTTCTTCCTCCCTATATAAGTGATTTTTCTTCGTAAAATCTGTTTTTCCAATTCTTCAATTTGTCAATGATCTTTCAGCCAAATAATCGCCTCACAGAAGTGCAAACCGCATTTTTAACTGAACTCCGAAAGATACATCATACTTCTAGATTTGTCAATACCCCTTACACTCAAAACCTCCCATTCCCAAATCATATTAATCACCCGATTTCGACTCAGTGATAATTCGTATCCTACCCAGACCAAGATAATAGATACGTTTTTAAAGAACTGCATTGGCCTGATAGCACGCTTCTATTGATTAAAAGCGCCCTATCAAGTCAAGATTTCTTATATTTCTTTTTTGAATCTGGGAAAAGTGCCACTTAATAGAAACTACAATATCAACGAGTCTTTCCAGCTATGTTCACGTATTTTTTACACTTACTATTATGAAAATAAAAACAGGAGAAACTGACTGCAAAAAACCTCCGAAACGGATCATAAGATCTGGATCATACTTGCCTTCTTTTGGGTAAAGGTATATAAATCAGCCGGTCTGCTCGGAAGACCCTTTCTTTGTTTTCCGCTCTTTTTTACTATTCCCAACGAGAGAATCCTTTTTCTAAAATTTCGTTTGTCCAGTTTCTTTTGCAAAATGATCTGATAAATGTTTTGTAATTCGCTCAGCGCGAAAGTTTCAGATAGTAGACCATAGGCGATGTTTGTGTATTCTAATTTGGCTTTTAGACGGCCGATTGCCGTTGCGATTATCTCCGCATGATCATACGCCAGCGCCGGAAATTTACTTATCGGAAACCACTGAACTCCAGCATATTCTTCCGTAGTTTTCAGATCAAGATTGCCCCAGGGAATTAGGGCAAAATAGGCGACGGAAACCACCCTCCCAAACGGATCGCGATCTACTTCGCCAAAAGTATAGAGCTGCTCCAGATAAACATCACCTAAGCCCGTTTTTTCCAACAGAATCCTCTTGGCTGCGTCATTAGTCGATTCTTCAGGACCAACTAGTCCGCCAGGCGCCGCCCAATATTTTTCAAACGGCTTTTTTTTCATCTTAATCAGCAACACCTGAAGCTCATTATCAATGATAGTGAAAATTACCACATCAACCGCTATAACCGCAAATTTGTATTTTTTTGTAATCATACTATTTAAATATGCTTCCCCACTTAGTGTTATATATACACATATTAATTCATCTTCTCATTTGTGTCAAGAGCGCCCATGCGCAACTGCTCAAAGAATGCCAAGCTGATAGTAGTGACATTTCCAAGTAAAAAGTCAACTTGTTTCAGGTCATTTCAAACTCCTCTTTGAACCACCCAGAAATTTCGCCTTTCCGTATTTCTTCTTTTTCTACCCGGCGAAATTCGCCATGCTTATATTCTTTCTGTCCACTTAGCTTTAGACTAGACACAAAACAGCACAGGGAGCTGAGTTCCTTTTTTGCCACAAAAAAAGCGCTTAACTCATGGCTAGGCGCTTTTTCTTAGACATGGGAAGAATAATTATTCCGTTGTCTGGCCGTCAAATTCCGCTTCATTACTTTCCGCCTCCTCTTTAGTGGCTCTGACAATTCCATCTTTATGATGCGCCGGCGAATAAATGGTGTACATTTTTAGCTCTTCGGTTTCGGAAGTGTTGATGATGTTGTGCTGGGCGCCGGCCGGAACAATGATTGCGACGCCGTCTCGCAGGGCATATTCATTATCATCGATGATGCATTTGCCCTCGCCTTTTTCAAAGCGAAAAAATTGGTCATTTTCCTCGTGCACTTCCATGCCAATTTCTTCTTTCGGCTTGAGGCTCATAAGCACTAACTGGCTATGTTTACCAGTGTAAAGCACACGACGGAAATCGGTGTTTTCCAAAGTGTCTTTTTCGATGTTCGCATTGAATCCTTGCATATATTTTTTGTTAATAATTAAGCTTGGTTTTATTATACCTCACCCATTTTTATTCTTCAATTCTTAGTGCTTTGCCTTTGACAATCGCTTCGGCAACTTTCACTCTGGCGGAAGCTAAGATTCGCTGAAAAGTGCTCTGCGAAGTGTTCATTTTTTCGGCTGATTCTGTCTGCTCGAGCCCGTCAAAATCCTTAAGCTTCAGCGCTTCCATTTCTTCCTTGGTCAAAACCACTTCATCCAGTTGATGCATGGGAATTCCCTGCGGTTTGAAATAATGAGCCTTGGGCTTGAACCTCAGCCTTCGACATATTTTTGGCCTTACCATATAATTTTTCTTAATTTATTATATTATACCACTAAAAACAAGCTTCTCCCTCTTTGACAGCCAAAGAAAGAGAAAGACTATTTTCAGAAGAAAATTATTCACTTTCCAGCCCCTTCAGCTCTTCCTCTGCCATCCGCAGCTCTTGCCTTAAATCTTCAATCTCCGATTTCAGTAATTCTTTTTTCTCCGCCGTTGTCAGAGCATTAAATCTTCTTCGGCCAAGCCCACTTCCACAGCCTCGTCCCAAGCCCTTACCTCCTCCGCAAGAACCCATTTCCCTGCCAGTTCCCGGTCCTGCGCCTAGAGGTCCTGTCTTATCTAATTGTGGCATATTTATCACCTGCCTTTCTAGTTTAGTTTATTTCGCTCAAGCTATGTTATGAATATATACCCATATTACAATCTTGTCAACACTAAAAAACCTGCCGATTAGTAGACAGGTTTTTGATAAAGCACAAATTGACAACGGCTCAGCACTTGATAACTTCCCGCTCCAGTTCCTCGCACCAATTGTGTCCGCAATTTTCCACTTCAATGACCGAGAAGCCTTTGGCGCGCATAAATTGTACCGCCTCATCGCTACAAATAAAATGATCGTTTTTTCCTCTGATCATGATTAAGTTTTCTTTAGGAATACTCTCTAACTTCTGGGAAAAATCAAGTTGCAAAAGTTTCACGCACCGCACGATTTCCAATATATAACAAAAAGGATTCAGTGAATATTTTTGTCGCTCAAAGAATAGCCCTTCGGTAGAAATAAATTTTACCCAATTCAAAAACCAACGGAAAATATTTTTTCTCGGCAAAGGTGGGCTGACTAAAATTAATTTTCCTTTCCCATCCCAATCTCGCAAAGCCGAAAGCGCACCCAAACTTAGCCCGATGATGTGATTGCTATTATTGCTTGCATCAAAAGTACCGATTTGGACGCTCAGATTTTCAGACTCGTGATATAATTTCAGTCCGGTCATCCAACCGGGGAGAAGTAAAATTTTGTCAGACATATTATCAGCTTATTTTGATAGTTTATTGATACTTTGAACAACATCTGGCAACTCCAAGCAAGAGTCTTCTCCTTCAATCGCCCCAGAAAAATGCTTGGCGTTATGCTTGATGATAATTTCCGCCCCTAGTTTTTCTTTGAAAATATTTGCATATTTCAAATCTACATAAGGATCATCGTCGGAATGAATTGCCACGAACCCATTTTTCGATCTGCTTTTAATTTTCGCAAGATCGATCGGCGTTTCAAAAAAATTTTGGATTTCATCAAATCCTACGTTTTCATTAAATCCAGCCACAAAAACCACGCCACCGACTTTTTCCGTTTCTTTGAGTGTTTCCAGATAACGCATAATCGTAGCACAACCGATGCTGTGCCCGATAAGATAGAGCTCGACATCGGGCGCGCTAATCACTTCTTGCAGTTTCGGCACCCACTGATTCATCTTTGGCATTTCCGTTTCTGGAAAAGCCGGCACTTCAACCTGAAAACCTTTTGCTTCCAGTTCTTTTTTGACCCAAGAGTACCAGCAATACTGCGGATATCCTTCCCAACAATGGACAATGATTGCTCGTTTCATGATTTTAAATATTTTGTTATTTAATTACGTTCTGATTCCTTCAAGAAACTCCTGCCAACAACCATACCAATCACTGATCCAATGATAGCACCAGCGACGAATTCAGAAAACCAGTGAATGCTGGTCATCGCCACAGCGATGCCGACATAGAAAGCATAGGCCAGGGCGATGGTGCGGATAAGTTTGTTTTTGGGAAACATGACCCAAATGGTGACCATCATGGCAAAAGCAATGGTCGTGTGCGATGATGGCCAACCCCAAAAAACGCCGTGGCGCAAAAAGCCAAACTGAAACTGATGGCTAATGTCCACCAATTTACTGCCATCAATAATCGCCGCATGCGAGTGACCGGGCGGCTGGATTCTTCCGGTGAAAGCTTTATAGAAACTGGAAATGAGCACACCAAGAAGAGCCGCTTGCGCTACCGCCACTCCAACTTTCAATGCTTTTCTATTTTTCAAAAGTAATCCAACCAAAATCAAAATAAGCGGAAGAAGCACCGGCAAAGTCGTTCCCAGCGCCAAGGCAGGAAAAAAATCAGCCCGCCAAGCGACAGTGATGGCATAGAGAAAAAATTTCCAGTCGAACCCAGAGACCACAATAATGTAAGTGAGCGCAATCGCCAAAAAATGCCAGAGCAAATTATACCCGGAAAAAATCTTCAGGATATTTCGAAATAGTTGGTTGAAAAAATTTCGCATAATATTATTAATCGAAGACGGTCCTCGACTCACAACCAATCAGCCACAATTTTCGCCATTTTTGCTTCGTGATTTCTAAATGAATGATCGGCGCCTTTCACAATTTCATAACTAAAATCTGATTTGTAGCCTTTTAAAATGTCCACACTCTTTCTGACATCCACTCCGGAAAATTCATCAATCTCACCATAGACGACCAGCGTAGATTTTTTGATTGATTTGAAATGTCGGAAACGCTCTTTTGTCGACAAGTTAATTTTATTCATAACTTCGTAATATGGAAACGTGTTATAATCTCCGTCCGGGTTCGCTGTGTCATAAAAACTGGCATAGGAATATATAAGATCATATCCCAACAGTTCTGGCATGATTTCAGTGCCTTTGCCCACTTTAATTTTTTCCTTGGCTTTGGACAGCATTGCAAAAAATTTTCTTTCTCCCAGCATCTCACAAAAAATCCCCGTATCATCTCCACCGGAAAGCAAAACGTATTTGGCAATTTGGTTTTTTGGTTTGTAGAAATTATACACACAAATTTTGTTGGCTCCCGTAGACTCGCCAATCAGAAAGAACTCTTCGAAGCCTAATTTTTTGAGAAAACTGATCGCCCCATCAATATCTTCCACACATTCTTTTATCTTTTCATAGGCCGTCCCATATCTGATTCTTTCTATTTTTCCGCACCTTCTCACATTCAGTTTTTTGACAATATGCGCGCCGCGATTATTGAAAAAGAGGCTCGAGATCCCCCGCTTCTCTAGTGCATCTGCCAATATTCGATTCTGCACTTCATCATAAAAAACCGACGAGCTCCCATTGCCGTGGAGCATAATAGCAACTTTCTTGGACTTTTTCCCCACATACAAAAGCCCAGGAAGAGTCAACCCGTCTTTTGTGTTAAGTTCGATGTATTTTGGGTTTTGCATAGATGTATTAATTTAGTCAATTTAGTCGATGACCGTCCTCGATTTTTCCCCCGCAAACAGTTTGGCAAGAAAATTATCCGTACCGCTTCTATTTTTTATGTGGATTATTTTATCTTCAAAACCTTTTAGAGCCTCCTCTATTTCCGGTCTTTCCGCTCTTTTCCACATGACTTCTAAATAATTCCAGTCAAATTTTTCAATACACCCCGCCGCCATTTCCGGTCTAGTTTTGCCTCGACATCTCCACCACCTGCTTAAACCACCCCAAAATGCCTGCCAGCCAGAATAATCCAAGTAAATTATAGTATCTGCATTTTTCAATTTACTTTTGGCAGCTGGGTGGATAAAGCCTTCAATAATCCACCTATCCTTTTTAATAATCTCTTCTAATTTTTGTTCCACTATTTTTTCATCTATTTCTTTCCAATTTTCGCCCCAAACAAACTCGTCATAATGAGTGACTGGAATTTTTGAAAAATCGGATAATTTTCTTGCCAATCTCGTTTTGCCAGTTCCGCTTATTCCGATAATCAATACTTTGTCCATTGTAACAAAAAATTTATTTGATTAACCCTTTAGAGTATAAATCGTCAAAAATTAGGTGGTCAACGGGAGAAGTCATTGGTTTTTGAGAATAAGTGAAAAAGGCCATTTTCTCTATTTCAGCGTCAGGCTTTAATTCGCCCTTATAGTCAGCAGTGCAGCATGTCATGCGAACAACAGTACCTAAGGGCTTGCCGTGTGCTTGCGTTTCAAAAGTTCCATAATGCTTTATTGTATCAGGAACAAGATCAACACAGAGCTCTTCTTTGATCTCGCGGATTAAAGCCTCCTGGTCAGTTTCGTCCTTCTCCCGTTTACCGCCGGGGATATACCACGTATCTTTTCCCTTGCTTAAAGTTTCCAATACTTTTTCATCCTTGAGATGGATGTAGGCTAGCTTGTCGATAAATTGTTTTTCCATAGATTTAATTAAATAAATTTTTATTATTTTATATAACTCGATTATATCAGACACCCCTGAAAAAACCACCCTGGGAGGGTGGTTTCAAAATAATTTACTTCCAATTTTTTCCAAGCAATGGAGTTGATGGCGTAAGAGTGATAATCGATTCTTCAGATATTTTTTCTGGATTAACCTTATCTGAATTACCAAAATTATCATTAAGTGTCCCCTCCTCATTTAGAGTTACAATGTATTGGAATTTAGTCCCGGTTTTGCTCAAATTTTCTAAAAATTCATACAGACTGATAAAATGTGCCTTATCTATTCCGTCAAAGATACCATCATGCACCAAAAACTTCGGGCCACATAAATTTCTTCTAATCGCATTAAATAGAATCGCCAAATCATAAATTAACGTTCTTCCTTTATTTTTCCCGTAAGAAAGATCCGAAGAAAGGACAACATTCATATCGATTCTTGAATCTTTACGTTTTTTCGGACTAAAAATAAAAGCTGAATCTCCTTCATTTTCGACATATATAGCATCATGAATTTCAAAGAAAACATTTCTAAATTCTGATAACTCTTTTTTAATTTTTTGAGAGAAAGCTTCTATTTCAACATACAATTTCGCACTTTCTACTTCCCTCTCAGCCATTTCATTTCTTAAATCACGATATGTTTTAATTCGTCCATCTAGATCGCTCATTTCATCTCTCTTTCTACTTAAATTCATGTATGCTTCCGAAAGATCATTAATTGCTTTTTTCGCACTTAAAAACTGGAAAAGTTTTGACCTTTTCTCCTCAAGTTCATTAATCTTATTACTCTTGTCCTTTATGGATTCCTTTAGCGAGTGAATTTCTGAAGAAAGAAAATCCTTTCTTGATTGAGAAATCGCTTTCCTGAAATTTATTGCATCGTCTAATGTTTTTTTAATATTTCCAGCCAACAACTCATTCAGCTCGCTATATATTTTTTTTATTTTTGCAACATTTACATCATCTTTTAATGAAAAACTCTCCTCATAAAATTCTATTTTTCTCCTATCTGAGTAATTATCATGCCATAACTCTTTAATTTGAGATGTAAGCTTGTTGCTTTCTTTTTCTACATCTTCGTACTGTTCTGCCAGCTTGAAGCTGTCAATGTTTTTCTCTAAGCTGCTGATTTGAGATTTTAGTTTATCAATTTCACTTTCCGCCTGAGAAATATCATTTAATCCATATTTTTCTTGAACGAGGTTCGTGACCTCCCTTATGGCAGGTCTCAAGGCCTTAATGTCCGAGCAAACAACAAAATTTCTATAGAAAACCGTGTTATCAATACCCATTAAAAACAGATGCAGCGGGATCAATTCCTCTTCCTTTGAGTTATTGTGTAGAAATTTAATGGGATCCTTAAAGTTAACTTTTGCATTTGTAGACTGATTTTTTATAAAAAATGGTAATAACTTTCTTAACCATTCATTGGAATATTTTCCATTGTAATTTGCGTCCTTGAAAATAAGATCACAAAGGATTCGACTAAGCTCTTTGTCTTTCTTGGTATTGCCATAATACTTCAATTCTTTGTCTTTTTCACCAAATAAAATATCTTGATTTGGTGTCTTGAAAGATCTTTTGACTACATAGATTTTATCATCTACTATAAATTCTAAAACAACGCTATAATCGTCCAGCTCGTTATTACTTTTTGCTGATTTGATATGCTGAGTCTCAGAGGACAATAAGCAATAATCAAGTAGATTTAATAAAAGTGATTTTCCTATGCCATTTAACGATTTTTTCTTATCACTCTTATTGTCTTTTTTGGCAAATATAAAATTCAAGCCATCCACAAATTCGATTGACTCAAATAATCCACTTGGTTCTGAATAAAGCTTGCTAAGAAACATAATTATTTTTTATAGAAATGCTAAAATCATTAAAATCAATTAATTCTGCGGTATAGAGAAACGAAAGTATATTATAAAATTGATCAATCCCTATGGACTTTTTTTGTCTAATTTCCTGGAATAAATTTTCCACATTATATTGCTTCTTTTTCAAGAAAGACAGGATGTCTGCTCCAACAACAAGCAGATTTCTTTGAAGATTTTCATGTTTTGAGGGGATAACCATAATTTTTTATTTTTTACCAAAATCACACCTTTCAAAAAAATATAACGCAACAGCAAGAGAATTGAAATAATATTCAGGATTTTCACGTTTTGATTTCGGGAGAAAATCCAATGCCATATTTTCTATGATTGATACCTTCTCAATCGGAACATAATGATTCTCTGCGCTCTTTATATCTCTAAATAGCTTTTGTATCTTAATAACAAGATAATCGATCTTTTCATCTCCGAGTTCTCTTTGATCATTAACGAATTGTCCAACTGAAATTATTTTGCTGTAGGTTTTCCTTACTAACTCTTCAATAGTTATTTTTGAATCTCCAGAAAAATTAATAGGGATTTTGCCCAAGCCATTTCCCCAGACCTGATCATTAAAATCTGATTCACCCAAAAATACAGATTCGCCTTGAAGTAAATAATCAAAAATTTCACCTATGATACCATAATCCTTCTGTTCCTCTGCAACATCATTATTATAATTAATTATTAAATCGCCTCCAGCTTGATTATTGGTACATCTATCTCCTGATTTTATACGTTGCCTCTCGTTCATAAGCTATTTGATATCTATATCCCTCCCCGCTTGATTATTTTGAGAATTTTTTCCACTTTTTTGAACTTGTTTTTTGTTTGTAATATTTTTATTTGTAATAAAAAAACCTATAATTGTTATCCCAACTGAGATAATTGCAAGTAGTCCTTGGTGATTATTTAGCCAATCATTCATATGAATAAAAATAATTTAAAATTAAGCAACTCGCTATTTATAATATAACACTTTAATTATCAAAAAACAATTATCACATCTAATTGCGCTCGACTATTTTTAGCAGCCTATCTAACCAAGTTTCCAAGAATAAAATAAAAATACTTGTCATTTATCACCTCCCTCACTTTGGCCTCATTTACGGCTCCTAAGTAATATTTTAGGATTAAATTAGTAGAAGACGGCTCTCAATTATTTGAGGAGATCTTCAATTTCTCAACAAACCGATGCATATTAGGGTCAAATTCTTCAATCGACATTGAGAGAATTTCTTCAAAACCGAGCCAATGATAGCCACCAAATTCTTTTTTGAATTCATCAGTTTCGTCGTTAATCTTCAAACTTGAGTCTCCCTTGAAAACGTACCACAAACTAACATCAATATGCCCGGGAGTCAAACCGACCGTTTCCGTCACAGTAATAAATAATGGGATCTCTGAAGCGCCAAACGCAGGCGCAGGCTCGATTCCTAATTCTTCAACCAGTTCTCGTTTGGCTGCTTCAAGTGGTAGCTCGTTTTTGTTGATATGCCCTCCGCTGGGAAGCTTTATCAATGCTTTTTTATGATCTAGCAATAAAATTTTTCTTTCTTTGAAATCAACTAAAACCGAATAACTGACCAAGTGCTTCAAGGGTGTGGCTGGTTTTTCAATGCGAAAAATTTCCACGCCGCTGGCAATCCAATCCAAAACGTCCTTCTGATGTTCTCGTTCTATCTCATCAAGCGGAACAATAGCTTGAATCAGTTTATTTATTTTTTCTCTAATTTTGCTCACAATAATTTTATCTCCTTCCCATCCCCAACAAATTTGCAAGTTCCATCTTCACAAAATATGCCCTGCCCATCCTTGAGAATGCGGATTGGATATTTTAAAGTTTGCATACCCTCCTTAACTTTCATTTCTTGTTCGTTGGTATAGTGAACTTTCAAAACAAATGGAACATAATTTAGAGCGGTAAAATCAGTGAGCCCGAATCTGCTTTTGCCGGTCTTATCCCAGTTTGCAACATCAATAGAAGGACACATAATATAAGCGCCGGCACTTGTGCCAATGTAAACCTTGCCTTCTTCGAGCAACTCTTTTAGCATTTCAGCAAATCCAGTCTCTCGTATTGCTTTTAATAAATAAAAAGTATTGCCACCCTCCATATGGATCACATTCTTGTCCTTAAAAAAACTTTTCAACTCCTCCTTTGTTTTACTTTCGATGTCAACTTCCTCAAAATCATACCCATTAGCCCGGATTATATTTTTTACATTTTCAAAAAAAGATTTATCCCGCGCACCTTTAGCAGCGGTGGTGATATAGCCGATTTTCATTTGATCTTTAGGAATACCAGTCAAGGCATACCCATATTTCAAAAGAAAGCTCACATCAGACGCAAGTATTATTTTCATAATCTTAATTTTCTATCGGATAAATATCAAAAGCGACTTCCTCATAAGGATGCACGGATTTCATTTTATTAATAACTTTTTCCAAAATTTCCCTCGGCACAATAACTTCAACTCGTTCTTCTTCTACTTCTTCGTACTTTCCCGCTTCGCCGATTGTCGGATTAGATTTTTCATTGCCCTTAAAGCGACCGATCCCGCGCGAAGAAAATGAGCAAAAATCATAGTTGCCAATCTTGCCAGCTCCCGCTTCGCCCAATGCTTTGCGAACAATATCCGCGTGGGATAGTGGAACAAAGACGACCAATTTTACGTTAGAAGTTTCCATATATTCAGTATAGCGCAAATCTTTGCCCAAATAAAGCTCTATTCATAAAAGCATAACTTAGACATCATTTGTTATCCGCTAAAAATAGAAGCTTCTATAGAGGCCTCTATAGAAGCTTCTAGAAAATTTGTTCACTATTAGTTGATGACGGCGCTCGATTTATTCATTGATTACTACAAATTCCGTTTCCCGAATTGCATAAACTGGCAATTCCTCTTTATAGCTCTTTAACATTTTTAGCTTGTCATCTCCACTAGAAGCGGCATATTCTCCCTTTGATTTATAATGCGTAATCATTTTTATATTCAGAAAATTCAAGCCTTCAAAAATCTGGTCATAATCTTGGTCATAATAGTATTTCGCAAACACAAGTGCGCCCGCTGAAGAGCCGATAGTAATTTTTCCTTCCAAGAGTTGTCTAAAATCAGAAATTTCCGCTAACCTTTTCTGAAGCTTCGGGGTATTGCCTCCTCGGAAAGATATCACGTCGCACTCTTTGATTTGTTTGATAAATTCATTTGAATTATCCGAGGCTAAAACATATTCAATATCCCATCTTCCAAAAACAAAATTAGAATTTTTTGTTTTTTTGTAAAGCATTTCCCAAGTTTCTTTTGGTCTAGCGAAAAAAACCACTAACACCTTGGATTTTCTCGGAATCAGGTTTAGAGATTTCCAGAGATTGATGTATTTTTTGAATGAAAATTCTTTCGTTCCACCGCCTTGGAGGATATATTCGATCATAAATTTTTTAGAATTCCTAGTACAAAGTAATGGCTTTATTTCTACAACAAGTTCAAATAATCTAGTCCCAAATACCCCACTTCGATATCAGTCAGTTGGCCGGCGCGAAGCAATTTACGAAATTCAGGAATAGTCAGAAGAATGGTCTCACAAATTTCCGAACTGGTATTTTTCGGCTCCGCCATTTTTTCACAATCTGTCGCCACAAAACAGCGCCGACGCATCGTCGAATAAGCATCATCTAAAATTTCTGCCACAAACTGAATTTTTCCACGATAGCCCGTCTCTTCAAGCAGTTCACGCTCAATCGCCTGCTCTGGCATCTCTCCGCTTTCCGTTCCGCCGCCGGGAAGTTCCAGGAGAATTTCATTCGGTCCCGGTCGAAATTGCCTTGCCAGAATCACTTCGTTATTTTTCGTCAGCGCCAAGATACAAATCGTCGGACCTTCTTTTTTAATGTAATAATCACTCTGCGTCCCATCAGGAAATTGAAACATCACTTTCTCGATTTTTCGACCATATTTTTGAAAAACCACTTCGCGCGACAATTCTTTCCATTTTTCGATTTTTGTTAGCATAGGATTATTTATAAATTGCAATTATTTGCTGAATGATTAGCTCATCAGCTTTGATATATTTTCCACCAAAATCAAACCATACTGTGAGAAAATCATCTTTTTCCAATTTTCTGATTTTGCCAATTTCCGGATCTTGCAGATAGATATATTTTTCGTCTAAGCCCGTCACGACTGAATAATGGCCATCCGGCACATTTGAGTCAGGGTAATCTATTCTGCCCCGCGTGAACCAATTCACAATCACTGGCACACCTTTTTCTAGCCATTTTTCAATATCTCCAAAACTGCTATTGTTTTTTATTTCCACTTTAAATCCCAGGCTTTCCGCTGCTCCTTTAATTCCTTGCGCATCAGTGCCCAGATCTTTTTTCACTTCGCATAGTTTTGCCAATTCTTTTTCCGTTTTTTCCACACCGTAATAGCCGAGAACTATTTTAAGCGAAGCTGGACCACACATGCTGGCGCTTAGTGTTTCCTGAAATGATTCAACCCTCAGTATTATTTTCATATCTGCAAACAATAAATTTTTTTCGCATTATCACTAAACACTTGTTCTTCAACGCTATCACTCAAATTCAATTCCTTCACTAATTGAATATGTTCATCGATTTTACACATCGGCCAATCAGTGCCAAAAATTACCTCATCCGGCCTATCAGCAATAGTTTTTCTTAATATTTCTTTAACTTTTTCTATGCCTCCACTTTTCCTGACCACCTCCGCATCAGCCATGGCGGCAATTTCAAAATAAATATTGGGAATGTCTTTGGTTATATCATAGCAATAATCCATTTTTGGCCAATAGTAATGCGTGATAATAACTTTAAGCTTCGGATATTTTTTGGCAACTTCTACGATATATTTTGGATCATTCCATTTGGCGCATTCACTATCACCTGAATTTTCTCCCGTATGAAATAATACAGGCACATTTAACTTCTGACACACATCATAATACGGCAGACACCTATCATCCGTCGGGTAATATGGATCATGACCGGGAAAAAATTTAAGTCCTTTAATTTTTCCTTCTTCTATGATTTTTTGATATTTTTCTAATTCACTTGAGCCCCTTTGGACAATTTGCGGACTGCCAAGCAAATACAGATTTTTACACTCTCCAATCAGTTCAACAGCCCTATCCAAATCAGCGATTTTTTCGCTACCTTCAATATTATCCGGAATAATGATGGCGGCGTTTATCTTATTTTTAACCATTTCTTCCAAAAGCAAATCTAACGCTCCCTGCAAAGAGATAACATTATTATCAAATATTGAAAGATGAACGTGAGAATCAATTATCATATTCATAGGCTATCTTGTTGAATAACGCATTTTCTCAATTTCTCCAAAAAATCATCCGGGCTAAAAACTTGAAGTACCCTAAAGCCAAGTCTAGCATATGTTCCACTTTTGTCTATGCAGTCATCAATTAGTAAAACATCTTCATAGCTTAGCTTATGCTTTTTTAGGTAATCATCAAAAAATGGGATAGAGTTATTCTTCACATCAAATTTCAGTATTTTTTGTTCAAAGGAAACTAAAAAATCATCAAAATAGTTTTCCAGTTTTAGTGCCGGCTTGGTATACTTCAAAAACGTATCCATATTATCCGTCGCAATCACACATTGAGTCCCCCGTTTTCTAATCTGAGCAACTAAGTCATAAACCTCATCGCTGACCAGTTGCATTTTTTGGCAACTCTCCGCCAAATCTTTCAGGATCAAATTGTCCGGATAACCAAATTCTTCGGAAATCAATTTGGCGACATATCTTTCGTCAAACTTAGCTCGCATCCACTCATCAATCAAATATCTATTTTTGACAAAGATATAATCAATGATGTTTTTGTGCCACGCGCGCCGTTCGTGTTTCGGATCAGCCAACTGACTCCAGAATAAAGAATGAGAGAGGGTTTTGTTCCAGTCAAAAAAGATTGTTTTGTATTGATTACGCATGGTTTGATTATAGCGTTTTCCCCTGGAATTGATAAGCTTTTTCTTACTTTTTCAAAGATAAGAAACTTGGCTTTGGTCATAAATTTTGTGGCTAATATTTAGGTCAGTGACATATTAGCTTCGTGGCAGAGGAAGTCAAGGCGAGTTATCCACTCCAGCGGGGAACGGAGGATATAGCAAAAAACCGCCAGCTGTGGCGGTAAAACAGAGCGGAGCGGTTAGTCAACGCAAAAAACACCATTCGAGGTGTTCTTATCAAAAGTCACAAACTTTTGCGATTAGTCCTATTCGCCTCTGAAAATAAAAACAGGGTGATAGCGAAACTTGCTACCACCCCAAGATAAAATCACTATTGAGCGACTCCTATTGCAAGAACACGCTTGCCATGCCTCTGACGCAGCCAACAAGGGCAACGACATATATCCCGCAAGAAGCCTCCACCTCTGCCAGGTCATCTTTAGTCGGCTCAGGCAAATTTTCAGGGGATGTTGGCATTGGTTCAATCTTTGACCCCTTGGAGAGCAGAGCAGTCAAGGCCTTGTAGGCGCTCTCGTATTGTTTCTTTAAAGCCAGTGGGTCTTTAGGGTCAATGCCCTTATAGACACTCCCGAAATAGAAGTTAAACACTTTTCGCAACTCATCTTGACTCGGCAGTTGCGGTTCCTCGCCAATTCCTGGCAAATATGCGTCAACCATTTTCCCCTCCCATTTTAGTTCATTAAGCTATTTATGGATTCAGAGAATCCCAATCCTCTCTAATAGACCGTCGCTGAGCGATAAAAGCTTCTTCTTCCTTCCTTTTCTCTTCCTCTTCCCTTCTTCTTTTGTCTTCCGCCACCTCCTTCAGAAGAGTTTGAACATTAAATCTCTTGGGAGGCTTGTAGATGACCAAATAATTACAGAAGGAGGAAAAGATAAAGGCAATCTTGTCCGATTCATTGCCAAGGCTCACGATGCACTCAGCAACTGTCTGGGAGAAATCTACCCTACCTTCGACAGAACGATGTCTCCTCCACGTATGAGGTTTCCACAAGCTGAATTCTTCCAGAGGAAGCTCCCGCTTTATAATGTCCCCATTTTTGTCAAGAAGAATGATTCGTTCAAAGAGATAATATCCATCACCTTCACCGCTATCGATGTATTTCTCAAGAATGATTCTTCCCAGCAGGTCTTTGTCCACTCGTGAAACTAGAATCTGCTGGATATATTTCCTATGCTTCTGAGAAATATATTTGCTGAGCCAGGGAAATTCTTGAAAAAATGCATCTCTTCTTTTTTCAGAAAATAAAGTCATTGTAACCTCCTTTGATTTTCAGCTGTTGTTGTCGACAATAGCATCCCGTTTATTGCCAACCTAATGGTTACTGTGCAACTTCATCCCGAATGTTACACATTAAAAGAACTGCTATTATCAACTAATTGTTGATGTTTTACGTTAGCACAAAATTAGTTATTAGTCAACGAGCTGAGCAATGGACAAAAAATGCTGAAAAACCCACCCACAAAACGAACTCGTTCCGGGGTAAAAAACACAAAAACCTGCCCCATAAAAAACCCCATCCAAAAAACGGATGGGGGTTCTGACAACGCTGTGTCAGGTTTATTATCTGGGGGCTATGCCCCGTAAATCGCAAATACAAAATATCCGGCGGCACAAGCAAGCCGGCAAAAAGTTAAAACTTTCAACTTCTCACCTCCTTTCACTAATAATTATTGATGAAGAAATAATCGGATATAGCCAAAATAAAAACTACTTAGAATGGCTATGACAAATCCAATAGGCACCCAGCGGGGTAACTTTTGTTGCATCGTACGTCTCCTTTCTGAAAAGAACCAAAAAATAGAAAAAAGAAATATAAAAAACAAAAACACCTAAGTGTAGGTATCTCAGTTTCACATATTTCCTTTTTATCACAATTTCCCCTCGAGAAAATTGGGCATCAAAATGCCTAGTGGCAAAATTATCACATCCTTTTGCGATTAGTCCAAAAAACGAAGTCTAAATCCTCTGAGAGATTCATTACTGAATCAATGTGTAAGCTGTACAAGTCCTACAACTAACGATTATTTGGCTCGTTTCGGCCTTTGCTGTTACCTTGGATTACTCCAAGATTACGACCAGCGGGCAAAATCAATATCCTGCAACATTCAGTTTTGACACCGGATGTCTTTGTGCAGAATACTCTACGATTTTACCATATCTCCCTAGAAAGGAGGTGATCCATCCACAGCTTCCGCTACGGATGCCTTGTTACGACTTCACCCTTATCATCGATCCTACCGTGGTCCCTGCTTTGAAACAGGGCCTTCGGGTATTACCGACTCTCTTGGTGTGACGGGCGGTGAGTACAAGATCCGAGAACGTATTCACCGTGACATAGCTGATTCACGATTACTAGTGATTCCAACTTCATGAGGTCGAGTTGCAGACCTCAATCCGAACTGAGAACAGCTTTTTGGGATTGGCTCCACCTTGCGGTTTGGCTACCCTTTGTACTGTCCATTGTAGCACGTGTGTTGCCCAGGGCGTCAAAGGGCCATGCTGATTTGACGTCATCCCCACCCTCCTCCCAGAACTTTGTTCGCTACGCTCTCAAAGCAATTTTGAATTTTGAATTATCAATTTTGAATAAAATTATAATTCCCTAATTTTGAAACATTCGAAATTGAATCATTAAAAATTCATTCGAAATTCAAAATTATGATTTCAAAATTACTTTGGGCTAACGCCCAAAGTTCTGGGCAGTCTCGCGTGACATATATAACACGCGATAGGGGTTGCGCTCGTTTCCTGACTTAACAGAACATCTTACGACACGAGCTGACGACAACCATGCAGCACCTGCTTAGCACCCTCGAAGGCTTAACTATTTCTAGTTAATGCAGCTAAGTTTCAAGCCCTGGTAAGGTTCCTCGCTTACCGTCGAATTAAACCACATGCTCCACCACTTGTGCGGATCCCCGTCTATTCCTTTGAGTTTTAAGCTTGCGCTCGTACTTCCCAGGCGGCATACTTAACGCGTTAGCTACGACACTGGAAGGGTCGATTCTCCCAATACCTAGTATGCATCGTTTAGGGCGTGGACTACTGGGGTATCTAATCCCATTCGCTACCCACGCTTTCGTGTCTCAGCGTCAGATGAGGGCCAACCAAATGCCTTCGCCTTTGGTGTTCCATATGATATCAACGCATTTCACTGCTACACCATATGTTCCATTGATCTCTCCCTATCTCTAGATATGCCGTTTCAAATGCAGTTTTCGAGTTGAGCTCGAAGATTTGACATCTGACTAACATATCCGCCTACACACGCTTTACGCCCAATAAATCCGGATAACGCTTGAGGTCTCTGTATTACCGCTACTGCTGGCACAGAGTTAGTAACCTCTTATTCGTAAGGTACCGTCATTACATTCTTCCCTTACAAAAGCAGTTTACGACCCAAGGGCCTTCTTCCTGCACGCGGCGTCGCTCCATCAGACTTTCGTCCATTGTGGAATATTCTCGACTGCAGCCACCCGTAGGTGTTTGGACAGTGTCTCAGTTCCAATGTTGGGGGTCACGCTCTCACGCCCCCTACCCGTCATAGCCTTGGTAGTCCATTACACTACCAACTAGCTGATAGGACACAGGCCACTCCAAAAGCGATAAATCTTTACTCCGTAGAGCACATCATGTATTATTCCGGATTTCTCCGGATTATTCATGACTTTTGGGAATGTTCCTATGTATTACTAACCCGTTTGCCGAGGGTCTAACCCTCTCGACTTGCATGCCTTATCCACGCCGCCAGCGTTCATCCTGAGCCAGGATCAAACTCTCAAAAAATATCAGAAGTAAATCTGATTATATAAAAGAAAATAAATTCTTTTTAATTTACTACGACTCCGAGGAGCAATAGTAAATATTTGAAATAGACTCGAATTTTTGTCTCGATTGCTCGAGACCGGACTAATCGCAAAAAATTGCGATTAATTTTTGCTTCTCTAAATCAAAAGGTTGGATTTAGAGAAACTATTCACTTGTTAAAGTTCACGCTTTCTATTCTTACGAACAAAAAACACATCTCTGCGGACAAACACAATCATACGCAAAGATGCATCTTCAGTCTTTTCTCTCACCCCTAATTTTAAAAGTCTTTATTGAGTATTATTTAATGCCTTGTTTGGTTTTAAATAATTATATCTGGAACTCAACTGTCTTTAGCCATTGTAGAGCGCTTTTCGAAACCTGTCAAGGGGTAATTTTTCAGTCGCCCTAGGCTTTGGCCAAAGCCGTTTTTTCCAGCTTAATTAGGCGCATTTCGTGCCCCTCTAAGCGTTCGTCTGCCTTTTCATCTTTCTCCTTATTTTCTGCTAGTGAAGATTTAACATAATCCATGTCTTCAATCAACAAATCTGTTTTTTCAGCTAACCAATCAACTCTTTCGGTTAAAACATCTACCCTACCAGTTAGGACATCTACTCTACCAGTCAAAACATCAACTCTCTCAGTTAGCACATCAACTCTGCCAGTTAGAACATCTACCTTTAGAGTCAAATCATCTACCCTAATAGTCAAGACTTCAACCTTACTCGATAAGTTATCGACTTTCTTATCCAAACTATCAAACCTTCTCGAAAGATTCGAGAGTCCTTCACCGAAGACCTTGAAATCACCTCGGATGCCCTCAAGGACAACATCAAAGTGTCTTGTCATTCTTTCTTCTAATTTTTTGTCTTCTTCATTCATAATAATATTTTAGCACTTCTGAAATTACAGTCAAACTTCAATTTCATTGCTCTTGCAAATCTTGGCATATTCATAAAAGCTTTTCCGCGGGTGGCGTTCTAGGGTTTTGTAATCCATCTCAATCAGTCCAAAACGCGGCCAAAATCCCCTCATCTCAACAAACTCAAAATTATCCAAAAACGACCAATGGAAGTATCCCCGCACATCCACATCCTCCGAAATTGCTTTTTGCACAAACCTTAAATGATCCTTTGTAAACTTAGGCCTCTTTGAATCATCAGCATCGGCAATACCATTTTCTGTTATATAAATTGGCTTCCCACTTTTTGATGCTCTTTTTAAAACATTATATATTCCTTCTGGAAAAATCTGCCAACCCAAATCACTTTGCAACTCTGTGACTTTTTTATTTTCAAAAATTCTCCAAAAATGTCCGCCTAATTTTAGATTTATAGCAAATAGTTGATAATATTGAATTCCAAGAAAATCGCAAGAATCGTCAAAGGCTTTAAAAAAACGATAATTAGCAAAATAATCCATTATTTTAGCAGCTAAAATATTCCAAGGAAAATCATTATACGGCCTTATATCAAACATAAAATGAGAACAGCCTATTTGAAAATCAGGAGAAATTGATTTTGCAAGCTTATAGACATCTTTTTGGGTCTGCATCAAATTTTTAAAAGCAAAATTGGCGCCAATTTTGCTTTTAAGTCCGGGGGGTTGATTTCCAAACAAATAACCCAGAGATACTTCCGTTCCGGGTTCATTCAAAGGCATCCAGAATTTAACTAAACCTTTGTATTCATTGAAGATACGCTCTGCATATCTCAGATAATATTTGACAGTGTCTTTATTTTTCCAAGCATTCATCTGTCCAACCCAAACAGGATTAGGCCAATGCCAAAGAGTGACAAACGGTTCAATGCCTCTTTCTCGTAAAGCTATTAAAACTTTTCGGTAATGCTCGATCTCTTTTTCATCAAATCTTCCTTCTTCTGGTTCGATGCGCGACCATTCGATAGAAAATCGATGAGCGTTGTGTCCGCCCTCTTTCGCCAAATCAAAATCCTCCTCATATCGATTATAATGATCACAAGCTCGTCCTGAAATATAATTTTGCGCATCAAACATTTCCGGAAATTTTTCCTGTTGCCATTTTTCCCATTTTTTGCCAGCCCCTCGAGCTATCCTATCGGCATTATTTTTTTCCCATTGCGTCCAGTCATTATTAGTTCCACCCTCCACCTGATGTGCCGAAGTTGCCGCACCCCATAAGAAACCTCTTGGAAATTTTAGTTTTTTGTTTTGCATATGATTCAAATTTTACCTAAATTTTACTCCGCTCAGTTTCAAAATCTTTTTCGCGTCGGTCCGAACTAATTTTACCGCGTCCCATTCGGGATGTTTTTTCTTCAGTGCTAAAATAATATACCTTCCCATTTTATACCCCAAAAGAGCTGGCTTGCCTTCTCCGCCATATGCCCAGGAATAATAGGCTGACATTTTCCTCCATTTAATTTTATCCATCCTACAAATCCAATTTTCTATCTGCCGATCCTTGGAGGCTAATTTTTCAGAATCATAGACATTGGGAGCACACTCCTGCGCAAAAACATCCGCCAAGCCTTCTGAAAGAACAGAATTTATCAGCATATGATTTTTACCCTCCGGCAAAAATCCGACATAGCCACGCGAAGCATGATGCATTTCATGATAAACCAGATAAGCAAGTCTATCTAATATTTTTTGCTTTATTCCTTTTTTAAAATCCAGTTCTTTCGGATTTAGCATAATCCGCACCCAATCAGTTGCCTGAGCAAAGCCATGCGCGCCTTTCCTTTTCCAGGGATACACAGTGAAAGTGAAAACTTTCGTTTCAAAAGGAAGAATCTTAGCAACTTTTGCCGAATCTTCCCTAATAATCTTTCCAATCAACACTTTGACTCCCTTAGAAAAATCATTGTCTGCTTCAATAAACTGGATATTAATTTTCATCGCCTATTTATTAATACCTATTTTTACCCTCAAATCTTCCAAACACTCTACTGCTTTTTCGGAATCTTCTGCTGGCATCCAAGACGCAAATTGCTTATCTTTTTCCACACTTTCCCATGGCCCATCTTTTGTTTCAAAAACAACGCTATCCGGCTTTAAGGCAACCAATGAATGATAAATTCCAGCGGAAAGCTCGATTGTTCGAATTTTATCCGGAGCAAGAATATACGTTCCAGTAATATTTCCGTCTTGATCAAATATCAAAACAGACACTTCTCCTTGATATAGGGTAAATAATTCTCGCTTAGCGGGCGACTCGTGCTTGTGTGCTTGCATATATGTCTCTGGCTGGAGTGCCATCGCCATTCGCTGAACCAAATCAGATTTTTCGGTGTGCAAACAAACACTGGCTCTTTTTCTTGGACTCTTTCTAGATTCATCCAACAGCTCTTCTATTACTTTTTGACCGATTATTTTTACTCCAGCTTCATTGTATGCCATGTCTTGCATATTTTTTAAATTTAAAATTATTTCCTCACGATCCCTTGTCGGTTCAACGTCTCCTGACTTGAACCATGAATTTCTTGGAATTTATTTAATTAATCGCAATAAATCGCAACTCTACTTTTTTACAATCCTCTCCAAACCCCCCGGCATCCATTTCCGCAAAACCTCCGGCACAGTCACTGATCCGTCTTCGTTTTGATAATTTTCTAAGATAGCAATCAGTGGTCGTACGGATGGCAAGGCGGTGTTATTCAAAAGATAGGCGAATTTTTTGTTGCCGTCCTTGTCTTTATATTTCACATTGAGTCGCCGCGCTTGCCAATCAACAAAGTTCGAAGCTGAACCGGTCTCACCCCAGCGATTGAGGCCTGGCATCCAGGCTTCCAGATCGAACGCACGATATTTTCCCGGAGCCATATCCCCAGTGCAGATTTGTAATTTACGATATGGCAGTCCCAATTCCCGATGCATTTCTTCTGAGATTCCCACCATTTCTTCTTGCAAAGCAGTAGAAGCCACAATATCCGCCTCTGAAACCACGACTTGCTCCACTTTGAAAAATTCATGCACACGATAAAGTCCTTTATTGTCCTTGCCATAATCCCCAATCTCACTGCGATAGCACGGAGAAAATCCGCAAACTTTGATCGGTAATTTTGCGCCGTCGAGCATCTCGTCAGAAAAATATGCCAGTAGCGATGGCTCGGCAGTGCCGACCAAAAATTTCTTTTCCTTCGAATCCGCCCCGTCCATTTCCTTGTCGCGCGTGGCAATTTGATAGATATTATCCGACGCACTGTCATAATCCGTACCCTTGAAATAGCCACTGCCAAACAGCGCAAAACCTTTTATGAGCGTCGGTGGAATGATCGGTGCGTAACCCTTTTCCGCCATTTTGTTTAGCGCATACATCATGAGCGCCATCACAAGCAGCGAGCCTTCATTTTTCAAATAATACCCACGATAACCGGAAACTTTCGCTCCTTTTTCAAAATCGACCAAATCCAAATCCTCGGCCAGTTCAATGTGCGTCTTAGGTTTAAAATCGAATTTACGAATTTCTCCCTTTTGATAAACTTCCACATTCCCACTTTCATCTTTCCCAACCGGCGTATCTTCTGAGGGAATGATCGGCACTTGCACCATGAGTGTGTCAAATTGTTTTTTCAGCTCCACATATTCCGGCTCCGCCTTGGCCATTTTTTCCTTGACTGTTTTTCCTTGCTCAATCGCCACTTTGCGTTCATCATCCGTTTTGCTCATCTGCATCAACTCATTCAGTTTATTTTTTTCCGCGCTTAAAAGTTCAATGTGTTGCAAAGCTTCGACGCGTTTTTTGTCCACCGCCAAAAGCTCATCAAGATCCAACTTGACGTTTTTATTCTTGATCGCCTCTCTAAGTTTGTCCGCATTCTCACGGATGAATTTGATGTCTAGCATAACTTTTTTTAGCTTATTATTTAAGAATAGGTGTCATCCTGAGCGAAGTCCGTACTCGGACGCAGTCGAAGGATCTGCCTACGGTAATCGTAGTTCGTGCTATTCACAACAACACTAGCAGTAATTGAAAGCAGATTCTTCGACTCCGCTGCGCTACGCTCAGAATGACAATAAGGGTTACGAATTAAATTATTTTATCTTCTCTAGATCCCCATCCAAAACCACCGGCTCCATCGCCACCAGTTCATCGTAATAGGAGGACTCTGGAATCGGATTGAGTAAAAATATTTTTTTTCGCAGGACATGCGCAAACCCCATTTCCAAAAAAGTATTTCCGCCGATATAATTTTTGATGCCGTTCTTATCTAAATTACAAACCAAGATCGCATCTGACTTTTTTATTTCCTCATAATAGCCGCGGATCAAATCGTGCTCGATTTTGTTTTTCGCCGATTCTTTGTGCATTTCATCTTGAGTTAGAAGTGCGGCATACTCTTTCGTAAAATCAGGCAAGACAACCGCGTGACCGATTTCCCTCAACTTATTCCCAATCTCAAGCATTTCCCGGCAAGCGGTCATACTTCCACAAAAAGTAATTTTCATTAATTTATTTCCCCAATATCGACGACTTATATTTCTCCGGCTCAAAGCTTTTGAGCCTCACGATTTCCGCTTTAAGCTTACGTTTTTTGAGCTGTTCTGTCAATTCGGGGAGATCTACTCGCTGGTCATACCCGAGCGCAATCACCTCGGGTCGATATTTTTCAATTGCGACGTACTTGTCGTCCAGATCGCCCAAAATCACCTCATCAGCCAGTCCACTTTTTTCCAATGCTTCCAATCTCTCATCTTCGCTATTCCTCGTCCACTCACTCTTGACGCGAAGCACGGTCTCATCCCGCGCCACCACCACAATCAAATATTCCCCCAACGCTTTCGCCTGCGAGAGATAACTTTTATGTCCCGCATGAAATATATCAAACGTCCCAAATGCCATTACTTTTTTCATAGTCATTTCTTTTTTATAATCGCTTCGATCTTTTTGCAAAGTTCAGCTTTCTTTTTATTATCATAATAACCTTCAATTTTCCCTAAAAGCTTTGCTTTTTCAAAAAACAATAACGCTGGCAGTTTTTTGATTTTTAATTTTTTAGTCAGTTCTTTCTCTATTTTTACTTTTCTATATTTCATATCATGATCAACCAAGAGATCCTTAACTGGAATTGATTTTAAAAGACACATTATTGAATCATCATCAAAAAACTCCGCCATCACCGATTTCTCTGATTCTAAAACTTCTATTTGAAATTTATCATCTTTAATGAGAAAAGCTGGATGAATTGGCTCAGCGCCATAGCGATCAATAAATAAATCTGATCTTTTTCTTGGGTCAGCATCGATTTCCTTTTCAATCTTCTGATATTCTTTTTCATTCCTTGCAATAAAAATCGCATCCACCATACAGGCTTTTTCACACTTTTCACAACTGATGCATTTTTTATTATCAATTTTGATGCTTTTCTTTTTCTCGTCCCATGCCAAAGCCCCAGTCGGACAAACCGCCACCCCATTACACTCCTTAGCATTATCACAAATTTTAAAATTAATCAGGACTGGCATAGATTAATGTTGAAAAAAATATTAGAACCCAAGTTTACCAGAAATCCCTTGCAGCGCCAAAAGTCCAATCTCCAAAAATTCATCCAGCGGTATTCCCGCTTTTTCACACTCTTTGATTAGTTCACGATTACAACGCGCGGCAAAACCTTTGTTCTTAAATTTCTTTTTTAGCGATTGCAAAGTAAGACTGGAAAGTTTTTTGTCCGGTTGCATCAGTGTCGAAGCGATAATTAGCCCTGTTAAGGTTTCCGCCGCCACCAAACAGTATTGCAAATTCGTCGAACGCTCCTTATCTTTTAGCGCTGGAATTGCATCCATTCCATAGCCATGCGACTGAATTGTCTCAATCAGAAATTCACTTCCGCCCGCCTCACGCAAAATTTCCTGACACTGCACACAATGCTGCGCCGTATTATCTTTCGTCAAATCCCAGTCAATGTCATGAAGAAGTCCAATTATTCCCCAATTTTCTTCATCTTCTCCGAATCTTTTCGCCAACGCCCGCATAATCGCTTCTGATTCAAGCATATGCAACTTCGTAATTGGATCCTTGATAAATTCGTCCAACAATTTGTCTGCTTGTTGTTTTGTAATTCCTAACTCTTTAGTCATATTATTTATATTTTTAAAAACGGGTTATTTATCGAGAAAGTAAATTCCTCTAGGTCGCTAATATCAAACCTTTCTTTGGGCTGGTATTTTTCATTATATATTTCACTAATGGAGCAAAATCGCGCTTTGGCATAGTCGAAGCCTAATTTTTCCGCCATCTCTTTCACGTCAACTTCCGACAATCCTTCAATTTCAGCTAACGGCTCCAAGAATGGCCAATCATCAAGCATAATTTCCACAGTCCCCAATTTCCATACCTCCCGCTTATTTTCCTGATAGGATCTGCGATTGCACCCGATTAACATTAGGAATTCTAATCCTTTTTCAAAGCTATCAATTTCCAAAAGTGTTTCTTTTTGTTCCTCGATTCGATTCCCTCCAATAACCTTAAGGGTCATAGTAATTTTATCGCCCTCATCTCTCAATCGAAGCCAGCCACCTTCAATTTCATGCCCTTTTGGCAAATCAAAAACTATCCTTTTTTGCAAGAATTCTTTTTTGACTAACTTAGCGCCGTTAGCTTCTAGTTTCCGCCGTATTTCACCCTTATCAACATCTGGAAAAGTGGCTTCGTATTCTATTTGCATAATTTTAAATTTTCTTACAAGCCTCAAAATGAATCTTTGGGTCAGCTAAATCAAACACTTCCATCACGCGATATTTTCCTTTAGTGAAAACTCTTCCCTCTTCCAAAAAGTGTGTCGCTTCCAGAATTTTAATGCTGGCAATCGGTCGCGATAGTTCTTCTTTGCCATTCGTCTCACAAAGTGGAATCTGCCCATTCCCCCAAAACTCACTGTCGCTCAAGTAGAATAATCTCTGTTCGCTTTTTAGAAATGCATAAACTTTTCCCACTTCCAACTTCTCCGGAATACATTCCTCAATTTTCCGCTTGCCATTTTTGTGCTCCGCGATACTACGCAGCGCCAAATCCGGATTAACTTCAACTTTGATGCCCATAGTTATTTTTTAAAGTTTTTAATAAAATTTTCTACCGAACGATCAAATGTATTTTCCACATCTTTCGAAAAATAACAAGCCGGCAGTTCGCCTTTTTCTCGATGCTCTTTTATGCACTCACAACAAAAACCCTTAAGCTCGCAATCATAGGTGCAATTACAATTGATTTTATTTTTTTCTCTTTGGCATTCCATAATAACCTTTAATAATTGTCATTCCCGCGAAGGCGGGAATCTAGTGTAAAAACTAAATTTAGTTTGATTAGCCTAATGCTAAGATTATCTATTTAAACAGAATCTTTCCACTGGATCCCCGCCTCCGCGAGGAAGACAGAAAGAAAAATTATTCTTTTGTTTTCACCGACGGAAAAATAACCGTTTCGCGGATAGATTTATTCATCAGAAACGAAAACAGCCGTTCGCTCATGCCGAAACCAAACGCTGGCGGCATGCCATATTCCAAGGCTTCCACAAAATCTTCATCTAGCATCTGCGCTTCTTTGTCCCCGCCTTCACGCGCAGCCATCTGTTCCAAAAAGCGGTTTTTTTGATCGATCGGATCATTCAGTTCAGAAAATGCATTGCACAGTTCGCTCGCTCCCGCCACGATCTGCAAACGCAAAGTTCTTTTGGGATTTTTTGGATCAGTCTTGGCCAGTGGAGAAACCTCCAAGGGATGCCCGACGAGAAAACATGGTTGGATCAATTTTTGCCTGACAGTTTTTTTGTAGAGCAGATCAATCATCCGACCTTTGGAATAACCGGGTTCGTATTTTATTTTTAATTCGTCCGCCTTCGCGCGCAATGCTTCGGCGGATAAATCCGCGTTCAGGTCTAATCCCGTTTCTTTTTTAAATTCCGTGAAATAATCGACGACCGGAAAAGGCTTGCTCCAATCAATTTTAGCGCCTTCATATTCCGTGATTAGTCCACCCGTAACTTTCTCCACGATTTCGCGATAGAGTTTCTCGCAAAACTCCATTCCCGCTTGAAAATCCCAATAGCTGGCGTAGAATTCCATATGATCAAATTCTTGCAAATGATCGCGATCCATCCCTTCATTGCGAAAAACCCGCCCAATCTCAAAAACGCGCTCATAGCCTCCTACGAGCAATCTTTTCAAGGGTAGCTCTAAGGAGATACGGAGGTAAAAGTCTTGATCTAGGGCATTGTAGCGCGTCACAAACGGTTCTGCCTCTGCTCCACCAGGCGTATGCTCCAAAACCGGCGTTTGCACCTCCAAGAAGTTTTCCGCTACCAAAAACTGGCGGACAGTCTGCCAAAAAATATTTTTCTTGCGGAACAGCTCGCGCGTCTCGGCGTTCAGCATCAGGTCCAAATAACGTTTGCGCAAAAGCGCTTCTTCATCTTTCAAGCCAAAGTACTCCGTCGGGATCGGACGGATATTTTTGGAAAGCATTTTCCAATTTTCTACGCGAACACTTTTTTCATTTTGCTTTGTCAAAAACAATGTCCCCGTCATAGAAATAAAATCACCAATTTCAACGGTATCTTTAAATAAAGCAAATATTTTATTTTCGCTAGGCGTATCAATGGAAGCCAACATTTGTTCTGAAAAAAATCCCTGAATTTTACCCGTCCCATCCTCGATGTGGCAGAACGCTATTTTTCCCATTATTCTAAGTGACCGGACACGCCCAACGAGTGATATTTGCTTATCGGTGCCATTCAAATTATCGAATTGTTCCAAGGCCTCGGCATTAGTCATCGACCGCTCGCATTTCTCCGGATAAGCCTCCATCCCAAATTCTTGGATAGTTTTTAGTTTTTCCAGCTTAGTTTCCAAAATATCTTCACGCATAAAATTTGTGTTGATTAAATATTTTCTTAGCCAAGACGAGGCAATGCCTCGTCTCTACAATAGGTCTATATTAGCGCATTTGGCGCAAATTGGCAATTTTCGCTGAAATCAAATAGAGACGTCCCAGCGGAGCGTCTCTACAAAAATCAAATCTATTTCAAAACAAAAAATTACTTCACATCCAAAATCGTATAATTCACTATTCCACCCGGAGTCACAACATCTACCTTGTCACCTTTCTTTTTCGCCATAAAGGCTTTGCCCATCGGTGATTCGTTGGAAATTTTCAGATCAGCTGGACTAGCTTCGTTTGATCCGACGATTTGAAATTCCATCTCTGATCCGTTAAACTTCACACTCACCTTTGAACCTAATTGCACCACGCCTAAATTCTTGTCATAGGTCGCGACTTTTGATTCCTTGAGCATAAACTCCAACTCTGCAATCTTGGTTTCATTTTCTCCCTGCTGGGCTTTGGCGGCGCTGTATTCGGCGTTCTCGCTCAAATCACCTTGCTCCTTGGCTTCTTTGATTGCGTTCGCGATTCCCTGGCGCAGCGTAGTCTTTCTGTGTTGCAGCTCATCTTTGATTTTTTTCAAACCTTCCTCAGTAATGAATTTGATCATAGCATTTTTTTAGTTTGCTTTTTATAAAAAATTGTCGTTCCTTTTTGGACGACATTGGAAATTGTACCAGAAATAGAATATGTGTCAACCCCGTAAAATCGTTTCGCGACAGCGGGGCAAGTACTAGCATTTTTTTCACTAACTATTTTTTATCTCGCGAAAAATACCAATCATAAACTTCTTTCGTCACTGGTACCGCGCTGGAGTGGCCTTCACCTCCACCTTCGACGAGAACTACCATCGCAATCTTTGGATCATCAAACGGCGCGAAAGAAATGAACCATGCGTGAGTTTTATCCTGCGAGCCATATTGCGCCGTACCGGTCTTTCCAGCCACCGCCACTGGAACATCCTTAAGTGTCTGCGCTGTTCCAGAAGTGATCGTCTGGCGCATTCCTTCACGCACAACTTGCATAATTTCCGGAGAGATAAAGTCTTTCCGAATTATTTCTGGCTGGACATAAGAATCTTGGCCATTATTTCTACGGATCCGGTTGACCAATTTCGGTGAATAAAGCGTCCCGCCATTGGCCAGCGTCGCTGTATAATTGGCCAGTTGCAATGGCGTCGAGAGAACGAAGCCCTGACCGATCGCACAGTGATAACTATCACCGATATACCATTTCTCTCCAATCTTATCTTTTTTCCACTGTTCGCTCGGAATCAAACCGACAGATTCCCCTTGCAAATCGATTCCTGTTGCCTCGCCAAAACCGAACAAATCTTCATACTTTTTCATCCGATCCATTCCCAATCCGACAATATTCCCATAACCGCCACCGATGGTGTAGAAAAAAACGTCATTACTTTCCGCGATTGCCGTGCGCACATCGCTCGGACCATGCGCTTTCCAATCGCCAAAACGGAAAGCTCCGATACTAAGACTTCCACCCATACCATTGATAATTGTCGAAGGAGAAATTGTCCCCTCCGAAAGCGCGGCAGCGGCGACAGCCGGCTTAATCGTCGAACCAGGCGGGTATTCTCCGCCCGTAACCCGATTAAGCAAGGGAAGGTCTTTGTCAGTGATCAAGCTCTTGTAGGCATCACTCGTAATTCCGCTGGCAAATAAATTGTTATCATAACTTGGCAAACTGACCAGCGCTAAGATTCCGCCGGTCCGCGGATCGATCGCCACCGCGGCAGCCGTTTTTGTTTCTGTTTTTTCCAAGATGGCTGATAAGCTGTCATACAATTTTTTTTGCAATTCTTGATCGATATTCAAAATCAGATCGCTTCCGGCTTGCGGACTGATCACTCCCAGATTCTTTTTGATCTCTCCGCGAGAATCGACCTCAACTTGTTGCGCGCCATAGACACCCTTCAACTCTTTTTCATAACTTTTTTCCAAGCCCGTCTTGCCAATATAGTCAGTCATAAAATAGCCCTTGTTCGTTTCCATTTCCGCCTGGGTTATTTTCCCATCATAACCGATGATGTGGGAAAAAATTGCACTGTTTTCATAGTTCCTGATCGCAGTTTTTTCCAAAGCGATCCCGGGAAATTCGTTGATTTTTTCTGCCAAAATTAGCGACTGATCTTGGGTGATATTTTCTTTAAGCAAAATCGGATCAGTCGATTTGTCATTCTGACTGAGCAGTGCCATTTCCACATTGCCTTGGTTCATATTAAGAACACCAGCTAAGTTTTGCGCCAACATCTTTTTTTCTTCTGGATTTTTTGGCAAATAGCTCGGTAAAATAACCACATCGATACTTGGTGAATTTCGCGCTAAAATATTGCCAAATTTGTCATAGATATTCCCCCGCGGAGCTTTGATTATGATTTTTCTGATCCGATTTTCCGCCGAAACGAGTGAGTAATATTTACCATTGACGATATCCAAAAAAAAGACGCGGCCGAAAAGAAAAATGAGAACTGCAAAAACAAGATACCAAACGATTGCTAAGCCGTTCCGCTCAAATGGTTTTTCAATGATAGCTTTTTCCTTCTGCTCGACATTCATGATTGCGTCTTCAATCTCAATGCCGCGCGCCATCCTCCTGTTTGTAAAATATCCTCGAAACATAGGCAATTAAAATATCTTACTCCGCGTCTTCAGAAATTCCCAACTCTCGATTTTTTTCATTGAAAAATACACCAGAGGAAAAAACAAACTGTTCAAAATAATCGCTTTCAACAAAGTTCCGCTAAAAAAATAGACAGGAACATCCCCAATCGCAATTCTGCTGAAATAATTTTCAATCAAAAATAGTCCGCTTAAAAATAAATTGTTAGCTAATGTGCCAAAAATGATCATCATTATCAAGATGAATACCCGCCAATTACGCGCGACAACCAGAAATCGTTTGGAAATGAAACTGACAAAAAAAGCGATCAAGACATAGGTCACGATATGCACGCCGACCGGATGAAAAGTTATCAGATCCTGGACAAAACCAGCCAAAATATTGCCAAACAATGCTTTCTCAAAGCCTTCGCGTGCAGTCCAGACAATGACCAGAAGCAGCATGACATCAGGGCCCAGTCCCCAAAAAAAACTATTAGAAAACACCGCCGTCTGCAAGATGGCCGAAAAAAAAATGATCAAACAGATGGCTAATTTTTGCAGCATATTATTTTATCACAAAAACGGTATCCAGCTTGGGATATTTTATCCGGGAAACAACGACCGCCCGCTGGAACAAACGATCTTCAGAAACCTTAACTTCCTTAACTTTTCCCACCAAGAGTCCTCGCGGAATATTGCCACCAAGTCCGGAAGTAATGATCGTATCGCCAATATTGAGTACATCCGACTGCATTACCATATCCATAACAAGCCCCAGGCCATATTCTCCCCGGATGATCCCTTTAGCTCCCGTTTCTACATCAGTCACATTGACCGCACTATTGGAACTAGCCAGCAGATTGATTTTTGAGCTGGAAGAATAGACCTCTTCCACTTTTCCAACCAAGATCCCATTTGCCACAATCACCGCCATTCCAGAAGCAATTCCGTCCTTTTCACCTTTGTCAATAATGATCCAACCTTCCGAACCTTGCGGATCTTGCCCAATCACAAAACTACCGACCAGAGAAAATTTGTCCCGAGGGAGCAATTCCAGCTGTTCACGGAGCATCACGTTTTCATTTTCCATCTGCTTAAGTCTGGCCACCTCGCCCGCTAAAAAATTATTCTCTTTGGAAAGTTGCACATTGTCATTCTTTATTTCTGAAATAGAAGCAAGCAACGAAGTCGTTTCGCCGACTTTCTGGCTCGCTCCATAGAATATTTTTTGAAAAGGCAATGTCAGGCTCAAAAAAATTCCCCGCATCGGTTCAAAAAAACCTCTCGGATTAAGAAAGATCAGAAAAGCACACACCACCGCGACCAGGACCAGCTTGGTTATTTTTGATGTAAAATATTTTTTCGGCATAAACTAGTCAAATGATTTTTCATGCTGATTCTCTACCAGTACTTCGCGCAACGCTTCTATATCTTCCAATACGATCCCCGTGCCACGTACGACCGCTGTCAGTGGATCTTCCATCATCCGCACCGGAATTTCTGTGTGATTAGCGATCATACGATCGATTCCGCGGATCAGTCCACCGCCGCCAGCCAAGATGATCCCTTTTTGCATAATATCGGAAAGTAGTTCCGGCGGAGTTTCTTCCACGGCCGTCTTAATATTATTGATAATGATCCGGATAGAACGCGAAAGCGCTTCACGCGCCTGGTCATCCGTGACTGTCACCTCTTTGGGTAGTCCGGTGACAAGATCGCGTCCACGCACTTGCATCTGTTTTTTTTCTTTTTGCACACACGCACTGCCAATCGCGATCTTCACGTCTTCGGCCGTTTTTTCTCCAATCAAAAGATTAAACTCATCCCGACAATAACGCACGATATCTTCATTCATCTCATCGCCCGCAATGCGCAAATTGCGCGAAACCACAATTCCACCGAGAGAAATGATTGCGATATCCGTCGTCCCACCTCCGATATCCACCACCATATTGCCTGAAGCTTCCTGCACGGGCAGACGCGCGCCAATCGCCGCCGCCATCGGTTCCTCGATCAAATAGGCTTCCCGCGCTCCTGCGTTGATTGTCGCATCAATCACGGCTCTTTTTTCAACTTCCGTCACATCCGAAGGAATGCCAACCACTACTCGCGGACGCGGAAACAGCGTAAAACCGCCACCGCGATGAACCTTATCGATAAAATATTTAAGCATCTGCTGGGTAATTTCAAAATCACTAACGACGCCGTCAACCAATGGCCGGATCGCCACAATATGCCCAGGAGTCTTTCCCACCATCCGCTTCGCCTCTTTTCCGATCGCCAAAACTTGACCGGTCTTTTTGTTGATCGCCACCACGGAGGGTTCATTGATCACAATTCCCCGTCCTTTGACATAGACCAGGGTGTTTGCCGTTCCCAAATCAATCCCAATATCCTTGGAAAAACCGCCAAACATACCGCCCGATATTTTTCTAGAAAGATTTTTAATTTTCTTTAACATAAAATGTCTTGAACTATGATTAGTCTGATTGTCTGCTGAACTCAGCACTTACAAATTTACCCGAGTCAGCCTTATTTTCTAAAAAATTCTGTCTGAGAATGCCTTTTTTCTTCAAAATTTTCCATTGGCTGCCGTTGATTGAGGGGAAATTTTGAAAAGAAAAAAGAGCATTCGAGTTATTTTTTTAGAAAATAAGGCTGTGAGGAAAAATAAGCAACTCCTATATAGTCTAAAATAACTTAGCAATATCTTTGTAGGTCACTGCCAGCATCAAAAGCATAAGCAGGGCGAAAAATATCGTATGAAAAGTTTGCTCAACTTTCTGACTGACGGGAGAGCCTTTGATTTTTTCAATCAGCACAAACAAGATTCTTCCACCATCCAAGGCCGGAATTGGCAAGATATTGATAATCCCAAGATTGATGCTAAGAATCGCAGCAAATTGGATGATATAGACCAGACCAAGATTAGCCACTTCTCGCGTAAGAATCGCAATACCGACCGGCCCCGCCACATCAGCCGATCCTCCGTGACCGGCAAAGAGCATTTTAATCAGACCAAAAAGTCCAGCGAAAATCATCGCTGTCATATCCCAAACTGCCACCAACCCTTTCCAAATCGCTTCCGGCCAAACATATTTGACTAGCGTAGTTTCCGACAGAGCAATGCCTAATGCGCCTTGCCCCTCCGGCGCATCGACCCGTGGAGTGCCTTTCAATGCCAACTTTTCCTTTCCGCGAAAAACTTCCAAGGTGATTTCTTTTCCCCGATTGGCGTTGATATAATTCTGGACATCTTTAACGTTTTTTAGCGCTACCGCTTTTCCCTCTGAGTCTGTTTGCACTTTGCTAATTTCATCACCGACTTTGAGACCCATCATACTTGCCGGAGCATCAGCAATGAGACCGGAAATTTGAATTTTGGATTTCGCCGTGTTATTCGCATCAGAATTAACTTCTTCTGGCGCCCCGATCATAAAAGCGATTGAAAGCAAGAGCCAAGCAAACATAAAGTTCATAAATACTCCCGCGGACAAAATCTTCACGCGCTTCCAAGCACTCTTGCCGGCGAAACTATCATCATCACCCGCATGTCCGCCATCCTCACCCTTGATCCGCACGAACCCGCCTAATGGAAACCAGTTCAAAGAATAGATGGTTCCACCTTGTAGTTTTTTCTCATGTGCTTCATGCAGATCCACTTTTTCATTTTCGTCGTCACCGTCTTTTCCACCCCAGATGATCCGCCACTTGGAAAAGAGTTTTTTCTTTTTTCCCGGTTCGGGTTTTTCCCGCAAGAATTGAAAACCGACGATCCGTGGCGGAAAACCAAAACCGAACTCCGGCGCTTTGACGCCATTCCTCCGCGCCACCACGAAATGCCCCAACTCATGGACAAAAACTAACATCCCCAAAATTATGATGAAAATCAAAATCGCTACGAACATAGTAGTTTATATTAGTTGATTATTTTTTTGTTTTTTATTTCTCAAACCTGCATAATCTCCGCTTCTTTTTTCTTCCGAATATCCTCAATTACGGCGTTATATTCCTCCACAACTTTCTGTAATTTTTCCTTGCCTTGAAACTTATCGTCCTCTCCGATCGTCAGCGCCTGAATTTCATCCCACACATCCTCCCTGAGTTTTCGCACTGCAACGCGCGCGCCTTCCGCTTCTTGGTTCAAAATTTTCACAAATTCTTTCCTCCGTTCTTCTGTGAGCGCCGGCACATTGATACGAATTATTATTCCATCATTCATTGGATTGAGTCCCAAGTCAGATTCCTTGATGGCTTTTTCAATGAGCGCTAGCGTGCTTTTGTCCCACGGAGAAATGACAATCGTGCGTGGTTCCGGCACAGAAACGCTGGCCACTTGTTTTAAGGGTGATTTTGCGCCATAGTAATCCACCATGACATTATCCACCATTGCCGTTGTCGCTCTCCCGGTTCGCACCTTCCCCAGATTTTCCTTGAAATGCGCAACGGTTTTTTCAAAATTAACTTTACTTTTTTCGATCAGTTCTTGATACATAGATTTAAGAATAAATGATTATTTCCAAGACTTATTTCGCCGTAAACCCAGCATAAATGATACTTGGATTCGTCGGCGCGTATTCCAAAATGCTCATCGGCTTTGCCACATCAAATTGCGAAGTGACCCAAGTCTTACCCTCATCGAGTGATTTATAGGTCGCTTGCATCGCGCCATAGATAATTTCGCGTGAATTTTGGGGATTGATCGCTAACGCGCTAACAGGAGAATTTTGCGGATTGTTCAGTATCAAAATCGTCTCCCAAGTGCTTCCGCCATCCTTACTGCGAATGATACCGGTTTTCCCAGCCAAATAGACCCACTTGCCATTAGTCGGATCAGTTTCCAAAACACTAAAACCATTTCCCAAGCTTCCCGTGACCGTCGTCTTGTTTGCCAAGCTATCAAACTTATCTCCACCATCAGAACTGGCCAAAATGTCGCCGCTCTTTGTCAATAAATATACCAAATTACTATCCCGCGCATCCAGTACAATTTTCACTACAGGAGCTTGCGCTTGAAAAAGATTGCGCCAAGAAACTCCACCATCCGCACTTTTCAACACCTGATTATCACTTGTCGCCGCATAGAGCGTATTGGCACTTTTTTTGTCCACGGTCAGGTACACTACCAACGGTCCGTTGGTTGCGGCAGTATAGATTTCCGTCCAACTGTCTGTCGCACCTGAGGCGGTATTTTTGAAAATTTTTCCGCGATTATTCACGACCGAACTGGCATAAATTATTTTCGAATCGCTCGGATCAATCACCAGTCCATAAACTTTGTCCGACTTGAAAGTTAAAAATTCCCAGCTATCTCCGCCATTAGTTGATTTCATGATGCCTCCCGAGCGCAGTCCTGCATAGACAATATTTTGATCATGCGGATCAAAAACCAGTGTGAGCGGATTAATATCAGCCACGGTCGGCTTATTGCTCGCCGCACTGGAATCTTTCCAGCTTTTTCCACCATCCTTGGAAACCCAGATACTCTTAGAAACTGAATACTTCTGCACCACTCCCGGAGCATTAGTCGAACTCGTCAAAGAACACCCGGAAAGCACCAGGCTAGCAAGAAAACCAGTCAAAATAACTACGCCTCTTTTCATATCCTTCATTATATACTACCAAACAAAAAAAATCCACTAGTGGATTTTTTTTTGGCTTTAAATCAAATTACCACGAAACTAGACTTTACTGCCATCATTAGCCTGCTTTTCAACCTCTTTAACCTCCGCTTCTTGAATAGATTCCGACTGAGTTGGTGCGACCACGGTTTCCTTTTTTTTGATATTAACAAAAGCTAAGATCACTAAAAGCAACGTGAAAGCAATGGGGAAATTGATAAGTGCAAAAGGAGAGATGATGAGCAGTGGCAAAGTCATCAGGTGCAAGCCCAATTGGTAAGATTTGCCATAACCGATTTCCACATTCTTAGCATGCGCGACGAGCCAGATGAGCAGTGCCGCCAAAAGAAGATAACACAAACGAAACATGATAAAGAAGATGGCGAAAATAAAAAAACCGACCACAAACAAAGGAAACAGCAATTTCAAGTATGGCGAGTATTTATCGACAAAGCTTGTCACGGATATCTTGTCAATGACCATGTCCGGCATTTTTTCTAAGGATTGGGTAGTAATTTTTCCATTGCTTTCCTGATAAACCAGATAATTTTTCGTGACCAGAATAGCTGTCTTATATTTCGACAGGTTATCCGCGCTCGCTTCGCTCTTCGTGTCGATCGTGATCAGATTTTCAAGTTTTCTCGACCGATCAGTATCTTCTTTCATTGAATCCGGCAATTTCAAAAAATACGGCTCATCTGCGTTGATAGAAACATTTCCATTTTTGAAAGTTACGACCAACTCTTGAGGATAGCTCTCTACTGCCGTATGCACGGCGTCATTCAGTACCTTATTAATTTTTGGAAAAGAGAATAGTGAAAACCCCGCCACCAAAACGACCACTGCGATCAAAGAAAATAGTGCGAAATATTTCACAGAATAGGAAAAGGGTTTTTCAATCAGTTCTTGATAATACTCCGGGCCATAGATACTTTTCCCCACTTTCTTAAAAAAGCCGACTGGCTGTGCTTGTTGTTCCATTTTTTTAATTTATTTTTTATGCCTGAATTATAGCATATATTTTCACTCCCGAAAAACAAAAAATTCCCCGAGAGGAATTTTTAGCTTAAAGACAAATCCTTAATTTTTCATTTCGAGATTTGCATTTTTAATTTTCTATGTGCGCCCACCAAGACTCGAACTTGGGACCGTTTGCTTAAAAGGCAACTGCTCTACCGACTGAGCTATAGGCGCATAATTAGGTTTTAAAGCAACTTTGCTAGTATAACACTAAAAAACTTTCCGTCAAGGAAGTTATTCGCTTCGCGAACCCGTACTACCTGCCCGCAATGCTACGCATGGCGTTGCAGGCGGACGAAAACGGGACACTCGCCAGGCCGAAGCCTTGGCGTAGCGCTGGTGCGAATTAACCCTTTTTTGAAAAACTACATGATAAAATCTACCCTACCTGAGGAGTTTTTTATGGATAAGAAACATAAACAGGAGTGGCGCCAGCATCCAAAAAAAAGCAAAATTAGGTGAAATCAAATAGTCATAGGAACTGGAAGATACGTAGCTAAGAGCGATTTTTTTTGGCACGATGGAAAGCATTACACTAAGCATCAGCATTACCTCCAAAAAACTCATCGCAAATACCCGCCAAAGGAAACCCTTGCCCGAACCGGAAAGCGGAATCTCAAACATTTTCTTGCCCAAAATCGTCAAAACAACAATAATACCGAAAAATAAAATCAACTCGTAAGTATAATCAGGGAGAATCTTCTCCGGAAAAACGCTGAGCAGTGCCACGGCAACATAGATATTGATGAGCACTGTGATCAACTTGAAACGGCCGATCGACATGCCAAACACAAAACTGATCAGCGCCACGACCAGAAACAGCATCACATCCTGGGAAGTTTTCGCCGAAAGCCCCAATTGAGAAAAAATCAAACTAAGATTCATATTTATTTTTTATTTTTATAGTTTAATTTTACTCCCTTTTTGTTTTTTTGTCACGAAAAAATTATTCTCCCAACCTTCCCAACTCCTCCAAGAGTCTTTTTTGATCACGAGAAAGTTTTTTCGGGATCCGCACCATCACTTTTACAATCTGATTGCCTCGCGCACCAGAATGCAAATCGGGGATACCTTTGCCTTTCACGCGAAATTGCTCGCCCGATTGGGTACCGGCCGGAATCTTCAGTGTCAGCCGCCCATCGATCGTTTCAATGATTGTCTCACCACCAAGCGCTGCGACCGAAAAAGGAATTTCCACCGAACTCAAAACATCTTGTCCGCTCCGCTTGAAATCATTGTGCGCCCTCACATGAACATTGATATACAAATCCCCGGAAACACCCCCGACACCGCCCGCTTCGCCTGCGCCTTGCATCGAGAGCGTCTGGCCATCCATGATGCCGGCTGGAATTTTAATCTCTAACTTAGTCTCTTCCATCACTCGCCCATCGCCGCCACACTTAGAACATTTTTTCGCAGTAACCTTCCCAGATCCGTGACACTCGGGACACTCAGCCACTTGCGAAAAATTACCAAAAAAACTGCGACTGACTTTTTGCACTCGTCCCGCTCCACCGCAAGTCGGGCAAGTTTTCAATTCACTGCCCTTTTCTGCTCCCGTGCCATCACAACGGTCACAAACTGTCTGTTTGCGTAGATTGATCTGGCGCGTCGCTCCGCTGACCATCTCGGAAAATTCAATTTCTACATCAACCTGAATGTCCTTGCCCCGTTTTCTGCGCGTAGTCGCACCACCTCGTCCGCCGCTAAAAATAGAAGAAAAGATATCCTCAAAGTCTCCGCCTCCAAACTCAAAGTCGGCATTTTGTCCTCCTCCGCCAAAACCTTGAAATCCGGAGAAATCGAATCCACCAAACCCCTGCCCTCCGCCCGCGCCAGCACCTGACCGACCTGCTTGTTCGAAAGTTTGGCCATACTGGTCATATTGCGAACGCTTGGTCTTGTCGGACAGCACCTGATAGGCTTCATTAATTTCTTTGAATTTTGCCTCATCTCCACCGGCCTTGTCCGGATGATGTTTGTGCGCCAATTTGCGATAAGCTTTCTTGATCTCATCGTCACTTGCGCCCTTGGAAACGCCTAATGTATCGTAAAAATTTTTAGCCATAAAAAATTATAAAGCAGTTTGATTTAGAGAAAATTCACACCCCAAATATTAGCACGAAATAAAAAAATTAGCAATCCCCTCTGGTGAGTGCTAATTTGCCTATTTCTTTCCCCGGACAACGTTACTCGATCACTTCCATCTCCACCGGCACTTTTTTTACGCTTACTATTTTCGCGCTAAGCATGATCCAAAAAATAATACTGATCAGATGGACCAAAATCCGCAGAAGAAACGCGCCGAGCGAAAGGACTGTCAAAAACAAGATGAACGCCATTCCGAATGGGACGACCGGAAATTTTTCGTTGGTATAATCTGGCGAAACGATGCTTTGGATTTTTTGATTGATACTTTCCCGCATCACATCCGCCACTTTCTCTGATCCGGTCAATTTCCGATTGACCATCTTCCCAAACTGCTCCCGACCTGCTTCTAGCACTTTTTGTTTTTGAAGCTCTTGCATCTTCTGAAGATTGGCAGGAGAAATCGCCTGACTATTCTCGGCTAAATTAAGCAAGTCAGCATCTCCGCTGGCCGCTTGATTTTCTTGATAATTTTCCAAAATTATCTGATCGACTGTCAGATCCTTATCCTCCAGCTTCTGCAGATCAGGATTGAATTTATAGAGAATCTCTTTCGCCCATTTATTATCCAAAATAGTTCCGGCGTCAAAAGTTGGCAACTTCAAAAGTCCCACCGTCTTAGCTTCAAAATAATATTGGCTGGAAATCACCAGCGCTATCGCTAACACAAAAAAAGCCTTACCCATCCGCAAAGTTTTTGGCAGGCAGATTTTCACATTCAACCCCAGATCCTTTTTGGTCTGTAGATAAGCGATATGCAAAAATATTGCGGAAAAAAGCAAGATCAGCAGATGCCAAAAATTTGGCGCAAAGATGAAACTCAGGAAAAACCCGACAAAAATCGAAATGACCGGCCAAATCTTTTCCTTGACCAAAACAAATTCCAACGAAAGGACGATATACAAAAAAGAGAACCAGAGCATCGGCACCAGCCAGACGCTCGAATCTGCGACGGTCACCGCCCGACTGACAGAAAACCAAGAGAAAAAAGCCGCCAAGATCGAAAGGAAGAAAAGCGAAAACTTCAAAATATTTTTTTGCATTTTTTAGTTTTTAGATTATACCAATATTTTAGCAAAATTTGGCCGATCCGAGAAGAGCTTGTCAGGACAACTCTTTCGTGCTACTAATGAGGCAAGTAGAAAACCAGCCAGCAACTTAAAAACCGAAGGAGGAAATCGCCATGGAACCAAAAGAAAAAAACACGAAAGAATGGTATGCCTGGGCATTGAGGCATCATTATTATTACAACCCGATTTTTTTCGCATGTGCGATCAAAAGAGGACTTGATCTGGCAGTACTCAGAAATTATCTGAGCTGCTTAGAGAACCATACTGATAGCGAAAAGTTCTCCGCGTTGCTAATGAAAAATCATCGCTTCAATACGATACTTATCTGGATTGCCCATAGAAACGGGTTTGGCATGATTGACATACTCCAAAAATATGTTGACTGCCTGGAAGCTGAAATGACCAAGCATGCTCCAGAATTTCCAGCTTGACAAACAGCCAGATTCAGCGTATAATTACGAGCTAGTGCCTATTGAAGGTAAACCAAGAAACGGCCCTAAAATTAGGGCAAAAGGAGAAAGTGATGTTGCGTAAAAAATTCATTGTCGCATTGGCAATACCGGTACTGTTCGCATTATTTTCTGGCAATCGTGGTTGTGGCCACGCCGGACCACTGGTCGGCGCGGCGATTGTCGGAGGAGTAGTCGGGGCAGCAGTGGCCGGTGCTGTCAGTCAATCGTCGCCACAGCCACAGCCTACGGTAGTCTACGTCGAACCGCAGCCATACTACCCTTGTTACATCGAGGGGGAACTTCGGTACGACCATCATGGTCGCAAATACTGGCATCGGTTCCAGACACCCCATCCAGTCCCCTGTCCGTAGTCATCACACGGCAAGCTCAAGATTCTATTGAGCCTCTGCCGTGTTTTTTATGCAAAAATCCATAAGCTAAAAATCTGGACAAAATCCAAATCTGCGCTATACTGACATATTGCACATTAACAAACAATAAGGAGGGAAAATCAATATGATCGCAATGCACTTACATTCTCATCATTCCGATGGGAAAGATAGCGTTAAAGAACTGGTCAAAGTGTTGAATATCGCCAAAGTTAAAGGCGCAATCCTCAGTGACCACGATAATGTTGGTGGAGTCGAAGAATTTCGAACACGGACAAAAAAAGCCGGCATTGAGTCAATACCTGGTTTCGAGTTATCAACCTGCTACGAAGAAAATTACTACATCCACATCCTCGCTTATGGTTTCGACTTGGAGAAAATGGATCTGGTCAAAAAGGGGCTAGAAAGAAATTGCCAAGCGCATAATGAATGCTTCGAGGAAGCCATTTCTGATGCGAATAAACACTTCGAGCTTAACTTGACGACCAAACTCATCAGGCAAGCGACTAATCGCGCGGGCCATACCAATTTTACTTTTCCCCTGTTCAGATATCTTATTGAGCGGATCGGCTTACCGCCAGAAATTGTCGGACGAACTATTTTCGGCCAAAACTCGCCGATGCGAAAACTTTTATCCTCGGGAAAATTAATGACCGTTGAAGAAGGCATGACATTCATCAAAGAAATCGGCGCCACACCCGTTCTTGCTCATCCTGGCTTTTTCGCAGAATACAGCATTAGCCAAAAAGGCACCGAAAAACAACTGGAAGAATTATTTGAAACACTAATTGATCTTGGCCTCAAAGGAGCGGAATATTATTATCCCTACCCCGACAAGCCAGAAATCCAGTTTTTCGCTTCCGTAGCAAAACGCCTGATTGATAAAAATAACAACCTCTGGAGACTCTCTGGCTCCGATTATCACGGAGCCTACAAAACAAACTCCTGTGGCATTGCAATGCCAGGAGTTTCCCTCGAAAAATTTCGAGGATTCAAAAAATTTTGCGAGGGATAAAAAAATCCCCCAAAGATAGCCCGCCTGTTGAAAAACAGCGGGCTATTTTAATTTCTAAATTTCTTCCAAATGCTTCACACAATTTTCCAAAATGATTTTTCCTTTCAATCCATCTTTCAACTCATAGATATACACCGAGGTGTTTTTCGGTTTCTCGACTTCAAAAAAGCGTTCGATCGGAATGCCCGATATGATAGCATGAAGAACCCGGCCAAATCCACCATGAGAAATAATGAGCACGTTTTCGTGAGGATGTTTTGCATATATCTCACCCACCGCGCGAGCTACTCTTTCATATAGCTCTGCAATTGTTTCCACATCAGCTGGAAGATTGTCCCAATCAACTTCACTGGCCATTTTTCCTTGATAGCTACCCAGATTTCTTTCTCGCAGATTTTCCTTGAAATAGATCGGGGCCTTATGGTGAACCGTTATTTTTTCCGCAGTATCTACCACTCTTTTGAGATCACTGCTATAGATTACATCAAACTTGACGTCTTTCAGTCTTTCGGCAACTTTTTCCGCCTGCAATAAACCTTCTTTGGATAGTTTTCCTGGACGATGGCCTTGCAGGATAAATTTAGCGTTATCAATTGTCCGCCCATGTCGCACGATGTATAGTTTCATAAATTGATTATTTTTTCCATAAATTATTCCTTAAACCTTATTTATTCCGCGTACCTCCAATAGACTCTGCATATGAAACTTGGCGGCACAATCCTTAAGCTCCACGATAAGCTCTGGATTATCCTCTCGAGCATATGCGTCAAGATTAAAAGAAATATTATTGTGTTTTTCCCTGAACTCTGAAAGAGTAGTTTTCGTAATAAATTCAGCGTGCTCCAACCCTTCTTTGAATTTATTATCTCCCTTTGGCGCCAAAACCTCAATCCCTTCAATCATAAAATTATCATAACTCAATGGCTCTTTCAATCGACAAACCAAAACCGGCCGACCACCAAATATTTTGTCACTATAATTTTGCGAAAATTCAAGTAAGCCTTTTTTTATTTTTTCATAATTCTCAAGGCTCTCGGTTCTGTATGCAATATGATCCAATTCCTTAAATTCATCCATTGAAAATCCGGATTCTTTCAAGCTGTCAAAAATCCGATCTAAAAAATTTTCGTAATCACCGATGATGGATTTGATTGATTCTTGTGTTTTTTGTTCAGTCATATTTTTTAATAAAACTTCATTCCCACTTTGCATAGTATGGATGAAAAAACCTAAACCCATCTTTCTTTTTGAGTTCCTTTAAAATATTATCTTTTTTAATTTCAACTGGTATTGCATTAAGAGGCGCCTCTCCTCCTAGCTTACTATCAAACCACCAAACACCCAAATCTTTTTCATAAAGAGATATGTTAAAAATTTTCGCATACGTCGGGATTTTATATTCCAGCATTCCTATTTCCCGATTTTTAACCGTCAGATATTTTTCAAAAAATATTCTTGGAAAAATCTGAAAGATAAAAAGTGAGCACAAAACAGCATCCACGTATCCATAATTCTTTTTCACATAATCGACAAATCCAAGATAGTTCTTTCGTTCTTCTTTTTTGGGATTAGTCCAACTCCATCTATTTTCCGTTTCACTATCTAGCTTTTTTGTCCCTGAAATAAAAATCTGATCTTTTTTAAGTCCTGTAAACTGATTCTGGATTGAATCAAAAACAAGCATATCCCATTGAACAACCGCAATACTATCCCAATCAAGCTTTTTTCCTCTTGCGCCATACCAATCTAAAATCATAAGGTCCCCATTAATCCATTTCCAATCAGGATCATCCGATTGAGAAACATAGAAATCGTCGAGGTACTCGCCAAGAGTCTCTTGATATTTTCCTGCTTCTTTTTGATCACCCCCAAAAAGACCAAAGATTTTCAACTCCGGATTATGCTTTTTCAATAGCTCCAATCGATTTTTGCAAATATCTAACTCCTTATAGAACCAAAACAGTATAGCTAGTTTCATATGTTTTTAGCTCTTATAATAATCATCCCTGCTTCAACCTTACCAAGTTTTCCCGATTTTGTCATTATCTCAGAAATCCACCTCATCCGGCCTACGGCCACCTTCTCCTTGGCAAGGAGAAGGGCTTTCTTTAACATTTTTCACGCTCCTATTACCAGAAAATATTCCAACAACTCTGCATCCCGTCCCCTCTCCTTACCAAGGAGAGGGTTAGGGTGAGGTGGATTTAGATTTTAAAGTGTTTGAAATTCATAACATTTTAAAAATTAAATTTTTAGTTATCGCAACCCTTTATTATCAATATTTTTTATCATATTGTGCTAATCTCTCAACAGAATATTTTCCACCTTCAATGGAAGCGCGCACAATACACCCAAAATATTTTTTACCAAAAATCTCCGAGATTTCTTTTAAATTCTTTACAAAATATAAAGAAGCCGCTTCAGTTCCAAGAACACCAAAACCACCTATTAAATAAGAAAAATCGCACTCATCTTGTATATGTGGATTTTTAGCTTTTAAGATTATTCCGTAGCCATAGCCATCTTCCCGCTGAATGATTTCACCACTGTCCTTGTCATAAATCTCTTGTGCATTCATTCCATAGCCAACATTTTTCATAATCTCATAGAATTTCAGTGATGAATCAGCTTGAGCTCCTAGGATAATTACATTCTCATCCCATTCTCTTTGATTAGACATTTTTTCAATCAAGACGTCGTCTTTTCCTAGCTTTGCAAATAATTTTATTAAGTCCATCGATGCGTTCACTTCAACATCTGCCCAAACACAATCTATATTTGGATGTATCCATTGTTTTCCATCAGAGCCAGTTGCGGTTAATTTCGGGCTATCATAAGTATTATTGGGAACAAAAAAATCTCTAGAATAAATTTTAATATTTTTTTTGTTTTTTAACAGCTTGCCAAATATTCTTCCAGCAGGTCTTCTTAAATTTATATATAATTTAATTGAATTTACTATAAATCTAAAAAAACTAAAAATATCCTTCATAAAACTTACTGCGGAAGAAAATAATGTTAGTGGCTCCATATTTTTTAAAGAGCGAGGGCTTTCGCCCCCGCTCAAATTAAATCTATTCCGTTTTAGGTTCTTCACTCTTAGGTTCATCCTTAGTCTCCGCATCCTTCACTTCCTCTTTCGGCGCCTCACCTTCCTTTGGCTGCTCGCCTCCTGGGGTAGCTTGCGGCCCTTGGCCCGCCGTAGCTTCAGCGGAGGCGGCTTTATACAGCTTCTCCCCAATCTTCTGCGCTTCTTGCGAGAGTTCTTCAGTCGCTTTTTTGATCGCTTCAGAGTCATCGCCGTCCTTGACTTTCTTCAACGCTTCGATTTTTTCTTCGACGGGTTTTTTCTCGTCGGCGGTGATTTTGTCACCGGCGTCGCGCAATGCTTTTTCGGTTGTGTAGACCAGCGTGTCGGCCATATTTTTGGCCTCAATCGCTTCTTTCTTTTTCTTATCCTCCTCTGCATGGACTTCGGCGTCTTTTTTCATCTTTTCGATCTCATCTTTCGAAAGTCCGGTGGAAGCTTCGATGCGGATGGATTGTTCTTTGTTCGTCGCCTTGTCTTTAGCTTTGACGTTCAGAATTCCGTTGGCATCGATGTCAAAAGTCACTTCAACTTGCGGGATACCTCTTGGAGATGGTGGAATACCATCGAGAATAAACCGTCCAAGCGTTTTATTATCCGCGGCCATTTCCCGCTCACCTTGCAAGACATGAATTTCTACAGAAGGCTGATTGTCAGCCGCAGTGGAGAATACTTGTGATTTGGAAGTTGGGATGGTCGTGTTTCGGTCAATTAGCGGTGTTCTCACTCCGCCCATCGTTTCAATGCCGAATGTCAGCGGTGTCACATCGAGCAGGAGAACATCTTTCACGTCACCCTGCAAAACTCCACCTTGGATGGCAGCGCCTAATGCGACCACTTCATCCGGGTTCACTGTGATGTTTGGTTTTTTACCAAAGAATTTTTCCACCGTGGAAAGCACGAGTGGCATCCGAGTCATTCCTCCAACCAAGACAACTTCGTTGATGTCCGAGACAGAAAGTTTCGCATCAGCCAACGCTTTTTTAGTCGGCTCGAGAGTTTTCTGGATCAAATCACCGACTAATTCTTCCAATTTAGAACGAGTCAGTTTCATCACGAGATGTTTTGGACCGTTGGCGTCCGTAGTGATGAACGGTTGATTGATTTCTGATTCCATGGCGGTGGAAAGTTCAATCTTGGCTTTTTCGGCCGCTTCTTTAATTCTCTGCAGAGCCAATGAATCTTTAGAAAGATCAATCGCTTCTTGTTTTTTGAACTCGTCAATGATCCAATTGATGATGATTTGATCGAAGTCATCGCCTCCCAGATGGGTGTCCCCGTTGGTCGATTTCACTTCGACAGTGTCCTCGGACACTTCCAAGATGGAGATATCAAACGTTCCACCTCCCAAGTCATAGACCGCAATTTTCTCGTCTTTTTTCTTGTTGAATCCATAAGCCAAAGCGGCAGCTGTTGGTTCGTTGATGATGCGTCGCACATTGAGGCCAGCAATTTCACCAGCTTCTTTCGTCGCTTTTCTTTGCGCGTCGTCAAAATAGGCAGGAACAGTAATGACCGCTTCCGTGATTTTCTCGCCCAATTTTTCTTCCGCATCGGCTTTCAGTTTGGCCAAAATCATGGCGGAAATTTCTTGCGGGGTATATTCCTTGCCGCCCATCTCTACTTTCACGCCGCCATTAGCTTTCACGATTTTATAGGGCAATAGTTTCAAATCACGTTGCACTTCTTCATCCTCAAACTTGCGCCCAATGAGACGTTTGATGGAATAGAGTGTATTGCCCGGATTGGTCACAGCTTGGCGTTTGGCCAAAAGCCCGACCAAGCGTTCATTGGACTTGGAAATCGCCACCATTGATGGAGTTGTGCGATTGCCCTCTTTGTTTTCGATGATACTTGGTGATCCACCTTCAACCACTGCCATTGCGGAGTTGGTCGTACCAAGATCGATTCCTAATATTTTTGCCATACCCATTGATTAGCAATACTTTGCATCATTTATACTGATGCGAAGTACGCTTTGATTAAATAATTTTTAAACTCACTTAAACTTCAAAATCCAAATTACAAATTACCAATCAATGTCCAATATCAAATGCCTAAATCATAAAATTTTGTCATTTGAGTTTTGATCTTTGCTTGACATTGGAAATTGGAAATTGGAAATTTGATATTTCACCATCTCATCTCCCCTATCGGTCACCGGAATCTTCCGATGACCTAAGGTCAGACGACTCATTTAACCTTAACCGCAATTCTCTTCGGCTTCACCTCATCCGCTTTAGGAATAATAATTTTCAGCATTCCCTTCTCGGAGTGAGCTTCAGCCTTGTCAGCTTTCACCGACATCGGAAGAATCACGGAGCGAGAAAAAGATCCGCTGCGCACTTCTTTACGATAATAATCTTCGCGCTTGACTTCCTTCTTTTCCTCAGTGCAACCGGAAATCGTGAGCACATCATTTTCGACTGAAATTTCCACTCTCTCCGGATCAACGCCAGCGAGCGGTGTTTCCACAATCACATTATCCTTGTCTTGATAAACATCCACTGCTGGAGTAAAATCCGCCCCTTCCCTCGTATCCTCTTCGAAAAATCGGTTAAGATCCCTCATCGGAGACCATTGAATAATTCCTCTGTTCATATTATTCACCTCCTTTCTTTTTAATTATGACTATTTTCTATCTTGCAAATTTCAATCTTTAATTTGGCTTAAAAATTGAAGCTTAAAAGATAAGCATTGACTTTTTGGGATTTTTGATACATATTTTCATTAGCACATTCATCAACTACTAGCCTAAGGAGGGCACATGCAAGGACGGAAAAAAATTTTCGTAATTGAACCGATGGAGATCTCAAAAAATGAACTACTACCATTAATGGCTAAAATTGTCGAAAAAATCGATCAATTACATCCAGCCCAAAGAAAGTTAATAGGCAACGCGCTAGTTGAAACACCGTTGAGTAGCGATACGCTTATTATAAGCAAAAGACTTGTTCAGTCAGTTGAAAAATTGACAGGAACAAAGCTTAGAGCCGCTCCTCATATTGCCAAAAAAATCCTACGGAGTAATTTCTCCTGACTCACCCGCCCCAAGATAGCAATCGCATCTTGGGGTGTTATTTTTTAAAAGAACTTCCTGCTCCTATCTATTCTACGATCACCCGTGCCGCGCGGATCACTTTTTCCCCTAATTTATAGCCCTTTACTACAACTTTTTTAATCTTATTCTTTAGCTCTTTTTCCTCCCCTTCTTTGGCCTCATTATCAGTAATCGCTTCATGCAGATTCGGATCAAATTCATCACCCACTTTCGTGTCCATTTCTGTAACACCCTTTTCTTTCAAAATACCTTCCAACTGCTTTTGGATATACATCACCCCCACCACCCAAGGCACTTCTTTTTGCTCGGCGGGGATGTGCTCGATCGCACTGTGGAAATTATCAATTACCGGAATAATCTGTAAAATCATATCTTCCTTGATATACCCCCCGATATTTTTGGCCGATTCTTGTTGACGTTTTTTGTAGTTCTCAAAATCCGCCAAACACCTCCTCCAGCCCAACAGATATGTGTCCGCCAGAGCCTTGGCGTCGGAGGATTCTTCTTCCTTGCTCTCCTGCTTTATAGCCTTTTTAAAGATACTTTTTTTTATATCCCGCTTATCAGTCTCTTTCGGAGTCACATCCGCCTTTTTCATATCCTCAATATCTTCCAGAATTTCTTCCCCGCCTGCATCGCTATGCGAAGCATTGCGGGCAGGTTCGATTTTTTTTTCGTCCGTCATGTTTTTAAATAAAATTAATAACAATTAAAATTACCGCGCTAGAACTCAAAAACTTTTTCATATATTCCATCAGCGATTTGTTCTTGGCATATTTCATCCGCTTTGGTCCGATAATGGCCAGAAGGCCTTTTTCGCCCTCGGTCGTTTCATAGGGCGAAACTATCATTGAACAATTAGAGATGCCCTTGATCGGATTTTCTTTGCCGATAAAAATCTTCGTCTCCCCTAGTTTTATCTTTTTCAAAATTGCCTCTACATTTTCATCGATATAGTCTAAGGCTTCCGCTACTTTGCAAAATTCATCAATTTCTTGAAACTCCGGATTTTCCAAAAGTTCCTTGATTCCAAAATCATAAAATTCTTTTTCAAAACCGGTCACGGCCAGACTGCCACTCAGCGAAGAAAGTAATTTAGCTGTCGCGCGAGAGAGTCGGTTGTTTTGCGCCTTCATCTTCAACAGCTCCACTTGCATCTTTTTCTGTTCCGCGAGACTAAGCTCCTGTTCTGGCATAATCTCAGATACAAAATAGCGATATCCCCTGTCGGTCGGAATCCGGCCGGCAGAGGTGTGTGGCTGATAGAGATAGCCTTCTTTTTCCAATTCCGCCATATCATTCCTGATAGTGGCCGAACTGAGATCGGAAAAATATTTCTGCGAAAGGATCTTCGAACCGACTGCCACAGCCGTCGCCGTATATTCCTCTACTACGGCTGCCAAAATTTTCTGCTGTCTTTCTTCCATGGTTCTATTTTAGACTATTAGCACTCGGCTGTCTTGAGTGCTAATTTAATTTTACACGGGTTATTTTTGTCTGTCAATAGTTCGACAAAGATTGACCAAACTGATCCACTTAAGATAAATCATGCCTTAAATTGCAATTAAAAAAATGCCCGCATTGAGCATCTTTTTAATCTTTGATTTTATACCTAAAAAATTATCTCCTCCCCACACAATCCTTCTCCCCCACCTGCAAATTACAACCATCATTGCAAGAAACATCCTTGCAAGTATAGGAGGCACAGTCGGGAGCATCCGGATGGCAATCTTCACCAGTATTATTGACATTAATCTTAGCAACTGGAGTTGCCAGACAGCTTGGTCCGGTCACTTTCAGACTAGGAGCATAGGTGCCGTTTTTGTCGTAGGTGCAGGTAAAGGAACCATTCGTAGAAT